>JAABUS010000234.1_pt1 | contig 140035 bp, 53 predicted proteins | sample 5560161 | NCBI WGS metagenome assembly JAABUS01 (sample SAMN10711885, study PRJNA513376) | rock metagenome | isolation source: Antarctica rocks | place: Antarctica: Victoria Land, Trio Nunatak nord | collected 2016-01-04 | reverse complement strand
GGTGGGGCTTGGGGGCTGGGGGATGCGCTGCTGGTGGAGTGGGCGCTTTGGAGGATGGGAGAGGGAGGGAAAGGGAGGGAGACGGGGGGGATGGGTTTGTGCTTGTGGTGGGGTTTGTTGATTCATGTTTGTTGAGAACTTACGTACTCGCCTTGATAGCATCGATTGAGTATCAGGATATTGGGGGGAGTGTCAGTGTCTCTGGTTTGTGGAACCATCCATTTTAAAGGTCCATGTTGGAGTGATTCACCAAGCTAAACAAGGCCAGAATCATCAACTTGTCTTGTCATCCCCTGCGATGTTTCTTGTAACCCACTCTGTCTTACACAGCGCACCACCCATCAAGACGGATAAACCGCCATCCCCTGCCAATGTCCCTTCACACCCTCGCCAGCCAGGTCATACGTCTGCACCTGCCTCGCCCCCTTCCCATAACCACTCCCCTCCAGATCCAGCACCACAACGCTGGAATCCCCCGTCAAGACATACATCCACGTCCTCTCGATCGCCGTATCCAACCCCCCTTTCGCACCCGCATCATAACCGATAACCCCCTTCACCGCTCCACTCTCCGGGTCCACAACCGTGATATTCGTATGCCCAGCATCGATAATATACGCTGCGTCGAACCTCGGTGCGTACGCGCCCCAGCAGGCTGCTAGTTGGTTGGGCACTACGATGTGATGTTTCTCCGTGATCGCGAGGCTGGGGTACGCGACCTCGACGATGGAGGCGCCGAAGCTGGGGTCGGTGATCAGAGCGCTGGTGTCGCGCCCGAGGAAATCGATGCTGAAATCCATCTTGAGGGCGGCGAGGCGGTTGGTCACGGGCGAGATGGCTACTTCCCCATCGTGCACAGGCCAGGCATAGATGTATCCGGACTTGGGCGGCAGGGCCATCGCGTCGCCCTTGATGGTTGCGAAAAGCGCGGTCGAGGAGGGGTTGAAGACGATGTCGGATGCTGTCATTGGTGGGCCCGTAGGAGGAGTTGTCTGGTTTAGGCTGATGGGGAAGGGGCGGAGGCCGCCGAGGGGGGTGAGGCCTTTGGCGTGGTCGGCGTGGAAGCAGGCGACGCCGCCTTTGGCACCGCCGTTGAGGACGCAGGCAGTTTTGAGGACGGAGGAGTAGGTGACGGACATGGGGAAGTCGCCCATTGTGTCGCAGGGTTGGTCGATTAGTTTGGGGTGGGTAGGGTCTAGTGGGGAGATTCGGAACATGGAGAGGGTGTTGCAGCCGGGGTTGACGGCGAAGAGGTACTGGTTGGGGTTAGTGAGGTTGTAAGGAATGGTCATGGGTGTACGCATAGACGTGGAGAGGGGTGGGATACTCACGTCTTGGGAAATAACGACGGCGCCTTGGCTGAATAAACCGTCTGGTCCTCCGGTACCGTTGGCGGTGTTGCCCAGTAGGCCGTTGCCGCCGGTAGTGGTCAAGACAGGGTTGGAAAGCGTGCCGTCATCGACAGAGATAGACAACGCCAGGAGGTTATCTCCACTTGGGTTATTACTTAGGAGATAGGCAGCACGCTTGCGAGTGTCTCCACGGGCAGGGAGTGACAAAGCTGAGGCGAGACCAAGACTGGCCACCAGAAGAGTTTGAACGAGGAGATACATGTTGGAAGGAGACAATTGAGATAGGGGTAGAGCACAGTAGATCTACAATCGCTTTTCGAAGACTGAGACGATATAGTGAAGAAAGAGAAAGGCTCGGTTTTATATGGTGATTGAGAGACCTCATATCGACCATCTGAGCGAAGCCTACCTTGCCCCTGAGCACGAGTCAAGATTAGAGGATTCTGTTCCTGAGCAGTTGGCTTTGCCTGAGCGTCTTTAAAAGCCTCAGCATGTATATAAAGTACTTGATTCCATAATCGGCGGTAATGGGGCTGGAGAAAACGGCTTGGGGAAAGCCAGGCCAAATTCCAAGAATGATAATAGAGGCCTGCCGTTGTCAGCACTGTGTTCTTCTACCTGATTGGCCAACGGCCGCGCATGATGAGGAATCACTCATTTCGGCCGTTTCAGCCTTCCGACACTCCTCCCGAACTTTCCCCTTACACTAGAACACTCGCAGAATCCCTAAAGTATTTATCATCTTTGTTGTCGCTGGGTTCAGGCAAGTCCGCTCAACATGCATTTGGCACCTAGCAGATGGCCCGGAAAACAATCGCTGTTTTGGACATCATGCTCGTATCTCATGCACTCCACAGAAGCTTCATGACCAAGTATCATACTCCTGAGAATTCCCTGAGTACAGTCCAGAATTTACATCAGCGGTATCCCAGCTTCTTGGGAGACGCCCGATTCTCCAACCCATGGCTGCCATGGCCCATCATCCCGGAGCGCATGCCCGTGTCATGCTGGTTGTTCGATGAATGGTAGTGTTGCTCCTGCCCCATATGCTGTGCACTGTAATGACCAGCATGCGGTGGTGGTGGATGGGCTACAGCGTGTTTATGTCGGAAAATCGAGAAAGTAACATTGGAAAGGGCCCAGAAGCCCAGAAGGAGGATCGAGCTAAGGAGCTACAACATCAGTGAAATCAGCGTCACCTCAATCGAAGTCAGGACGAAGGGGCGAACTTACCATCGTTTTATACGATATTCGGTCTGCAAAGCTTGTGATGATCTCCGCGAACGTCTGCGCACTGACCCGTGCTCTGCCGACCATGGTAGGATCTCGGTTCATACACTTCTCCCAACTGTTGCACATACTCTCCATGGCCGGCACCCGATCGACGCTGTCACATTTGTTGGCTTTGAATTCCCGCGTACACAAGACCATCTCAGCCATGGTTTCCGCAGCGACCTCCCGTGACGCTTCGTCAACATCGGACCGGATCGTGGCCCAGGAGCAGTACATGATGACGATCAGGAGGGAGACGAAGAAGAGGTTGAGGAGGAATTGCGCATAGCGGGAGAGAACATCAGGCAGATTGGGGTGCGCTTCCATGAACGTAAGGACCGAAGGGATGAGGCCGATTTCCTGAGGTGCCGTCGCCTGCTGGCTTAGGCCTCCGCTGCTCCTTGCCTCAGTCTCTTCCTCGTAGTCTGATTCATCGCTCGGTCTTCGGCGCACGAGGCGAACATCCCGATCAAGATCACGCCGGCGTCGCTTGTGAGCTCGTCTGGCTATGGCGTCTGTATGTGATTTACGTAGTATCACATCACCCCGTGCAGGCGTTGCAGGCGTAGTGTATTTGCCGAAGACGCCTACGGAATACGGTTTTCTCTCCGACCTGATGTCTCCGAATTGTACCATGGCTCCATTCACACTTGGTGTACCACTTCGTGGAGGCGGCTCGGGCGTGTCTTCGTTGTCGGCAAGAGGAGAAGACTGGTTTTCGGGACCTGAGGAGAAGTCGGTCTCGAACGTTCTGCGCGGTGTGGTAAAAGAAGGGTTGCGGAATTGTGGTAGTGCTTTAGTCACAGGAGTCGTAGGAAAGGCGTAGGCCTGTGAGTCCGGTAAAGTAGACATTGATGGCTTCTTCGGCGAGTCAAAACGATCAAAATCACCTACATACGTCTTGGTCAGTGTCACATCCTTCATCGTCGCAGGAATGGTAGACAAACGCTTCTGGCCGGCAAAGCCATTCTGATTCTGCATGTTGCTGCTGGAAGTGTGTTTCAGGAACGGCGAGTCAAAGCTTGCCGGACCATGTCCTGACTGCCACTGGAAGTCCATGGGACTCTCGTTCGATCGGTACTCCATGGTGTGTCAAATGCTTGATGTTAGGGGACCGTAAACAAGAAAGCAACTCCGGGGCAACTCTAAATGCGCTACAGGCTTGGCGTGTTCCCATCACTCTTGGAATACGGGATAACATCATCACGTCAAACATCTTGAACACACGGGGAGCTTTGATGCATAGGAGCTTTGAACATTATTATCTTGGTCACCCGGACCAGCCTAAACGAAGCGTCCTAATCGGAGTGTCGAAGTCGTTTCCATTTCCATTACTGAAATGTAAGACGCACGCCAACAGATGAGCCATCCATTGCTGATCCATTCTCGCAGACTCCAAATCCCCCATGCCATACCACGCTAGCTTAATCTGCAAGAATAAAGTATCATAGCCCAAAGAATGTGACAGACCGCCCCTGCAATCTACGCGCTCATCACGCCCATCAACGTTTCACCGACTACACCAGCTCGTAGTCATCCTCGTCGGCAATGTATCCGTCGTGGTTGTCTTCCTTCTCCTTCGCAATGACCTCATATTCGTCCTTGACAAGCTTCTCCGTAGCTTTAGTCTCGAACTTCTCAACAGCCTTGGCAAGAGCCATGCTCAAGATTTGGCCACCCTCTGCAGGTCCACACGGGGCGTCATAGGAATAGAGAATCTCGGCATCCGGCTCCGGAGCCGCCGATGCATCTTTGACGTCCTCCTCAGCAGAAGAGTCGGAAACGCAGAACTCGGTGTTGAGGACGGGATGCTTGCGAGGGAGACGAGTGGTGCTGCTGTCTTTGGTCCAGTTGCGCTGAGCGCGAATGGCTCGGCTTTGACTACGCGTCATGCTGTCAGCCTCGACGCCGTAGAACATTGTTTGGCTGGTAGCTTACCCTGAACTAGTAGGTAGCTGAGGGCGGGTGCTCTGGCGGCCACGCACGACTGGGGCTTCACCAAGTGCCCACTTGTACTTGCTGTTCAGCTCCCTCTTCCGATCTTGGACGAGCTTGTGATCCTTCACTGCATCGTTGAGGGTGTGGTCAGACATAATGTTTCGTCTTCTGCAACGATGAGGTTGGATGTGCGGTGGTCTTTGCGGTGAATCGTCAAAGTGTTGTGAAGGATGTTTAGTAGTGACTGCTGTAATCTGAACCTTGAGATGAAAACCAGAAGAAAGGGAGCAATGTATATGAGGAAGTGGAAGCACCAGATAATGCAATGTGACGTGATGACTATGAATGTGACACGTGTAGGAGGAGTGTGTCTTCAAGTAGAAGATGTCTTTGTTAGTAAGACGGGTTGAGTCATACGAAACAAAGGGAGGCGATGGAAATGATGAGCAATAAGGGTGACACGGATGACTGGGTCAAGGTTGAGATGGTAGGAAGCAACAGCTGGTATGACTAAAGTAAGTAGGAGATTGGAAGCTTCGAGCTTTCCCCGTATCAGAGTCATCCCCCCGTCGGGACGTGGGGATGATAAGGGAAGCCACATGAGCTCATGCCCGGCGCCTGCGTTCTCGTGATGATTCTCTTGCTCAAGTAGGCAAGCTGGGTCTGAAATCAAGGCTGGTGCCCTGCGACGTGAACGGGCCAGTCATGTCCAAGCATGGTTCAACGTGATTTGCGAACAGGTGTTCCCCAGGGCGCCTCGAAAGATGAAGCTTTGGTCCCTGGATGACCTGGATGATCGACTGCGCCTCGGCCCTCGTTTGAACCTCGGGCTTTGGCCACGCTAGGCTCAACAAAGGTTTTCCAGGTACATTAGGATAAGGATGGCCGTCTCTCTCTTTGCGGTCGACTCTCACCAATCTTTTCGGTACGGAGTAATACCTCCAGACGTTACTGTGGGGATGGGTGGTGCATAGCAGCGGGCGCTTCTAAATGCTTTTGGAACAATCGACTTGATTTTGAAAAAGTAATTCACAAAGCGGTTCAGTGCCGGACCTCGATTGTAATCGGAAGAAGAAGATGCCTCGATCAGATGAGGCTGAATGGTGGTTCAATGCGGTCTACGAAGCTGTGCAAGAGATTCCTCCTGGTAAAGTGACTTCCTATGGGTACATTGCCCGCCTCCTAAGCCGACGTGAGTCAATGCATGAGCCCCTCATCATGTTGAAGAGAAACTTTCTGACGAAATCATGTCCAATAGCTGAACGTCCTAGGCAAGTAGATTTCTCATCTATTATGGGCCAAAGGGTGACGAATGACCAGGCAAGTCGGAGTTGCGTTGAAGCATCTCCCTTCCTCTACAAACGATGTCAACCCCTACTTCCATAACGGTAACGTGCCTTGGCAACGTGTGATCAATGCAAAAGGCGTCATATCACCAAGGTAGCTTTCCATAGTCTATTCATTGTAACAGCCAGATTGTCTTTTGCTAATGCGGCGGCAGAGGACCTGGTGGAGCTGCTCGTCAAGCCGCTGTTCTGCGTCAAGAAGGAGTGGCTGTCGAGAATGGTAGCTTGGGAGAGCTCCATGTCGACTTTGGCTCGTATGGATGGTTTCCGAGCTGCCTACCCAGCGAAGCTTCCGAAGCAGAGGGTACGAACGTCACGCAATAGCTCTGGACCACGCTAGACGAACAGCTTGCAGGAGCTAAGCAAGCAATTGCGCTCAGTATCTGTCGGCCAATACAAAATTCTTGAGGAATTTCTACGGGTTTTCCAGGTCAGAAACATATTTTTTATTGTACACCACTGAATGAGGGTGTTTCCGCACGGCCATGCACCTTAGCGACTCAATGCTTCAGGGAGCCTACGACTCTTCTATATACGCAATCAATCACCATGGAGGATTCCCACCATTGTACACTTGCTCGCCTGCGATGAAGATATTACGGAACGCGCCGTTGTCATTCTTGGTCGAATTGTAGATAACATCCATGGTAGCTTTCGCACCAACATCAGGGGCCAGGTCCGCATTAGCTCCGCCAAGATCAGTGCGAAGCCAGCCGGGACTGATGCAGAAAACGGTGAAACCTTTGGAGTCGAGGTCATTGGCGTACTGGACAGTAAGCATGTTGAGCGCGGTCTTTGATATCTTGTACGAAGACAGGGGCATCATCTTGGTGTAATGGTTGAGTCCTATTGACCCGAGTGTGCTGGTGATGTTGACGATCTTCTTCTGCATCCCCTGTTGCAAGAGAGGGAGGAAGGTGCTGGAGATCTTGTGCACAGCTAAGACATTGGTCTCGAGGGTGCTTTGCAATGCATGCATGTCGCATGGACCGTTGTTTTCGATTACTCGGATTCCAGCATTGTTGATCAATACGTCTAGACCTTGGTCTTTCAAGATTTGGCTTGCGTGCTGGCAAGCGGACCGGATAGTCTCTTCATCGAGAACATTGAGCTGGACATAACTGGCTCGGCCTTGCGAGCTCTGAATCTGTTCATCGAGGGCAGCTGATGGTGATAGGTCGCGCGACGTTGCAATTACGGTTCTTACAGACGAGGCCGGTGCTGAAAGCAGCTGCTTGACAAGCTCGAGTCCGAGGCCGCGAGAACAACCGGTGATGAGATATGAGGACATGGTTCTGAATTTGTGACACGGAAATGTAGCTATGGAACGATGACAGTGATAGAGGAGGATATATATACTGCTAAACTATGGTATCAGTGCTAGCATTTCGACGCTTCCGTTAAGTCCGAAGGATTGCTAAGCTGATACAGCACCCACCAGGTGCCCGCTTCCGTTGAGGCCGAAGGATTGCTAAGCGGATACAGCACTCACCAGGTGCCCGCGCATGGGATAACACGGGATATCCAGGATATCTTACGCCATAAATGCAGTCTTAAATACAAGAACCTTCAGAGTGAGACGACCACCTTCTTTGCAGAGACACCCTTCTGCTGGACCTCAAAGCCGGTCTGTATGCACTCGAGGCCTTTGCCGACAACGTACGGATCCGGTGCTGCGATGTATGTGCCTTGCGCCAGGGCTTCTGGTAGAAAATCCACGTAAATGGCTCTGCCGACGTCGTTGTGAGCCAGAGTGCTGCCAAAGATGAAATTGGTTCGTATTCCTCGCAATCTCGATTTCACCCAATTAGAGATGGAGAACGAAATGAACGCGTAGATAGTCAAAGGTACGACGAAGCGTTTCGGTCGCGGGTCCGGCAAGGGATAAGTGGCCATGGAAATGAACTTGTCACCAGTGCATTTGCCGAGGACGTCCATGCAAGCTTCTGCCGCTCCGGAACCCATGGTAAGTGCCCCAACAGTCGTCTTACCCTTGAACGCATGGATCAAGTCATCGATGATAGTCTTGCTACGGTAGTCGAAAGCATGGCTTGCCCCTAACTTCTTGACGTAGTCGAAATTCTTGGGCGAGGCGGTGGTAATGACTTCATAGCCGGCCGCGACGGCGAGTTGGATGGCGTTACAGCCGACGCTTGTCGCACCTCCCCAGACGAGCAGTGTTTTCCCGGTTGATTTGGGGTGTGTGGTGGGATACTGCAAGGCTAGTTGGTCTTCTTGGAACAACCCGCAGGCGGCTGTAGATACGCCCAATGGAATGACAGCAGCGCTTTCGTAGGACAAGGCGTTAGGGATCGATGATGCCATGTGGGACTCGACGATAGTATACGTCTGAAAAGCGCCCTCGGACGATTTGTTGTGCTTCTGGTCTATCCCGTTGGCATGGCCGAGAACACGATCGCCTACTTTGTGACCAGTGACTGCACTGCCAATCTGCACAACGTCACCGGCGACATCTGATCCAAGAACGAATGGGCATTTGATCCACGAAAATAACATGTTTCCCATCTCTACTTTCATCCAGTCTATTGGATTGATGGCCACCGCGTGATTTTCTATCACTATCTCATTGGCGCCTGGCTGAGTATAAGGTGCGGATTCGACTACCAGAGGAGTCTTTGGTGCTTTCATCCATGCTGCTCTATTCGAAGGCATCCTATGAAGTGGCTGACAAGGGAATAGGGAAAGGTTCCTCCTGCTGACGAAGAGACAAAGACGAACAAAAAGCTTCTGCTTTGTATGGCGATGACGAGGTGTAGATACAAGAGATACAAGAGATTCTGGCTTGTCGATGAAGGAGATGATGTGGGGATGCAAATAGAGTTGTTCCTTAAAAAACAATTGCTTGAAGCAAGTATGGCATGATGGCCTCAGTACCTACCTCTTTATGTACTGTATCGCCGCCAGCATCTTCATTACTCACGATAGAAAACATCGAGACGGACGGAGCAGAATTTCGTCCGACGTATATAGTTGTTCCGAACGCCCCGTGCTTGCATTTGCAGTCCTATTGCGGAATTGAAGCAATTGTTCTCTTTGTTGCCCTAAGCAGCAGGCGACGATGGGGATGGACTGTGGTTACTAGCGTGATTCTGGATGCGAAACGAGGTTAGCGCATTCGTCGCTTGCTAAAATCGACTCGGTCGGTCGACATCCGCCACTCAACTGATCGTTCTTGCTCTCTACCTAGAACGCATGAAAAACATGGGAGTCTCCTTCTTGCTCCATCACGTCGATCGGACGCGGCGTCATGGCAGCCCGCCTACCGTCGCCCAACAAGAGAAAGGCGCATCAGAAGTCCCGGAAAGGATGCGGTAACTGCAAGCTACGCAAAGTCAAGGTAGAAAGGCATCTTTGTCCCCGTTCGGCATAGACTTGACTAAGCCGCGCATGTAGTGCGATGAATTCAAGCCGCGATGCAAGCGATGTACGGCGTATGGCGTCGTCTGCAGCTACGGCCGCCAGTCCTCCGATCTACAACTGTCAGTCGAAGGAGTCTCCAATCTGGAAACCCTGCAGGAGCTCCCTTTGCCACGAAAGAATTCTATACCCAGCATGATTGTACCTCAATGTATGCAACTCGCCATGGGTTTCGAATTGGGCATGCACGATCTGGAGCTGTTGAGCAAATTCAAGACCCGAACGGGCTTGACTATTAGTACAGCCAGCAGTCTGCGCTTGTATCAGGAAGACTTGTTCAAGCTCGCCTGCTCGGTAAAAGACCAGCGCATCACGTCTAGCTATAGATGCTAATCCAGAGGGATCAGCACCAGTTCTTGATGCATGCGGCACTACTCGTGACACGAATGCATGACCGCTATCTGTCCGCCGCGCAGGCATCAAATCTCTCAGTAACAGAAGCGACTCACTGGCATCAAAGCGTTGCTTCATTCAAGCGGAAGATGTGTGAGCCCATTCGGCCCTCCGAGCGGGATGCCCTCTGGGCTACTTCGGCAATCCTAGCTACCATATCCTTCTTCTACATCGAAGCCAAGATCCCCGAGGAAGCCTGGCCGCTGACCCAGCCTTCATCCTCGGACCTCAACTGGCTCAAGTTGAGTGACGGGAAGAGGGCTGTCTGGAGCATTACCCAACCACTGAGATCAGACGGCACACTTCGAGCGCTCGCTCTCGAGCACAGCACGGTGTCGAAGATCGCTCGTACAGCGTCTGGACTGGAAAGCCTACCTCCTGAGCTCCTCATGCTCTGTGGTCTCGACAGGACGTCACCTCCGAATAGCAACCCCTACTTCGCCGCTGCATCCACCCTTGCACAAGCGTGGAACACCGACAGTATACAAACCATCTTCCTAAACTTCTTCTGCTTCATTACTACCACAAGTCCCGAGTATCGAGTATTGCTAGAACGAAAAGACCACCGTGCGCTTCTGCTCCTAGCATATTGGTACGCGAAAGTCTGCCAGACACACCATTGGTGGGCTTTGCCGCGGGCGGTGCTGGAGTGTCAAGCCATTTGTGTATATTTGAGTAGATACTGTCAGCAAGACAGCTTCATTCAACAGCTCTTGCAGTATCCGAGGACACTGTGTGGCATTTCTGCTTGATTAGAGCCAGCACTTAAGATACATCAATCAATGCTTGGCAATATCAATCAATACTTAGATTCGTGATCGTGTAATTCTTTTGGATCGTTGTGGTGACCTAAACTTTTCCCGCCAAATCGCACCAGATGTTGAAAGACGCGGACTTATGGGAAACTGCATTGTCAAGGCCTTTTTGAGCTAGAAAGGCTAGAAGTACAATCTAGAAGTACACGCTGTGTTGTAGTGCCTATCGGCATGGGGTATTCACCAACCCGTCTATCCATCCACCCAAACTCCAATATGCTGGAAGTTCCAGCTCGCTATGCATGAATGAGTCGTCGAAGGAAAGGCATCTCATAGAAAAACAGCAACATGAGAATGTAGAACCATCAAAGAAGCAGCCAAAAGCAATCCCTGTGCCCGACCTTCCACCAAACCAAACAGCGTCCCAATGCGTCAGCCCGTAGCGCACTATGCCCGAAGGCCAGTCACACGGGCGAACACCAGGAGGCTGTTCGGAGAGGTGGAGGAAGGGTGAGAGGAGCGTTGAAGTTGCGTTCGAACAGTCGACATGAAGGCCTGCGAAAGAATCAAAATGGCGTATTAGAGTAACCTCGTCCCCTTTGCCTCCCCAGACGTCCCCTTTACCTCCCCATGCCTCCTCAGTCCAACTAAGCATCACCCATCTCGAAATCGACATCCGCCGGACCAGCCAGCATCGAGTATTGGCCACCAGCACCAGCCCATGTAATCTTCTTGCCGCGGATCGCGGTGTTCTCGATCTTAGTCGGCATCTTCACTTCATCCGTAACACCTTGTCCGGTCTGATACATTAGACTGAAACCCCAGCTGAAAGGTTCGTCGCTCTCATTGAGTGCTATGTTGTGATCGGTCCCAGCAGCGACGTATTTAGTTCCTGTCAGCTGGGGAACCACAGTCGGCTCTATGACAATACCCGGTTCGCCCTTTGAGTCGAAGATGATGTCGTCTTCTGGAACAGTGGATACGTCGAGACCAAGTTGATGGGCTTTGATCTCGCCCCATACAAGGCAGGAGCCGCTCTGGGTGATAGCGATGGAGTGGTGTGCGCCGCCGGTGATCTGTGTGATTGGATCGTTGGGACGCTTTAGGCTCTCGATCTTGCCTGGTATGTATATGCTGGCGTTGTCGTCGCCCGCGCCGGTACGGTGTCCCGTCATGCCCATGCTGTTTGCGCCCCATGACCAGACATTGTTCTGGTTATCGATCGCGAAAGAGTGGTCGGTGCCATTGCCGATGGTGGTAAATCTTCTTCTGCCTAGGCGCAGTGGATATGGTGTAAGTGACTTGTGCTGATGGCGCTCGATGGTTCGGTAGCCAAGTTGATTTTGTTGTCCGTTGCCCCAAATAAAGATTTGTCCCTTGGAATCAAGAGCAAGTGTGTGGTTGGCGCCGCTAGCAGTCTGAGTTATGCTCTTAAGGTTGTCGAGCAGGATTGGCGTCCGCGCGATATGCACTTTCTCAGTGAAACCGAGTACACCTGTGTTGTTCTAATCAACATTTTAGTAAATCAAAGCAATCTCGCAGCATGTTGTACTCACCCTGAAAGTTCCCCAGCCCCACACCTTTCCTTCGTCCGTCACGGCAAAAGTGCTGCTGTCGCCTGCAGAGACACTAGTGAAGACTGTGCCTTCCGAAAAATGGTCGCTCGATACGGCAGTAGGTGTACTCTCGAACGGGTTCAATCCGCTGTCTTCATCATCACTCTCCTCGCTCTCCTGATCTGCATCTCGCAGCCCGCCGCTCCATGTAGTATCTCTTCCTAGAGCTCCTTGATCATTGACGCCCCAAGTCAAGATTCTGTTGTCATGGGTTAAGGCCACCACGTGCATGCCTCCACATGCGATCTGCACAACACCGACATCTTTGGCCGAAAGCAGCGGATTCAGACGAGGCCGCTTGACATCGATGACACCCTTCGCGGAACCTAGGCCGAGCTCGCCTGCAGAACCTTCGCCAAACACATAGACATTGAGTTTCTGAGTAGGCGCATGGTTGATGACAACCTTCGGCTTCAATGCCTTTACAGCGCGGGCTTTCTTCACGGGACGCTCCTCGTTGTCATCATCGCTGGCTTTGCGCTTCTTAGTGGTCGTCGCTGCTTTCGTAGTGGTAGACTTGCTGGCGCTTGCTTTGGTGGTAGTCGCTTTCGTGCTATTCTTCATAGTCGCTGCTTTTTTCACTGGCGCTTTTGTTGCTTTCGTTGCCTTCATGGCAGGTGCTCTCTTCGGCGCAGGTGCTTTCGCCGCCTTTTTAGTCGACTTCGGAAGGGCACGTGTTTGCGCCATCACGTGTTAGTATGTCACGATGTGCTGCTCGTTTGGAAGTGAAGCTGCAAAAAGTGTCGTTGGACAGGTGCACAAGTGTCGAATATGTGTTGATCTCAAGGAAATTTTGGTGTTTACATTTCTATTGTTAGGTCGCGACGCGGAACATTCCGCCCATTCGTCGGCTAATCTCCGGCTCAAGCTCGGGGAAAGCGGCTACCCGGCACCACGTTAACGCGTTGATCCAGGAACTACGACCACTTTCGGGTCCTATCTGCACGGACTGGCATGGCATCGGCTTGATTCTGTTCACGTGATGCCGTTGGCAGAATGTTGCGTTCGGAAACCTGCTTGAAACGGGAACATATGTATCTACCTTCTAGAGGTGAATGATCTGGTATGAGGCCCTAATGAGACTATTATGATCATCACAAATTTCACTGCTGCAATATGTCACTAGCCGACTACCTAGTAAAGAACTATCTGACGGCCGACTCGAAATCGGAGAAGAAGTCCAAGAAGCGGAAGCGGAAGGATGGCAACTCTGGCCTGATTATCGCTGATGACGACGCCCTTGGCTGGAACACAAACAGGTCAAGCAACGTGGACGAAGATGCTCCTATCACGAGTCCGTCTTTTCCGTATCTTCTAACCCATCCGCCATGTCTGTCTAATCCATTTACAGTTTCCGGCCGCAGCTCTGAATTTCGCAAAGCCAAATCCTCTGCCTGGCAAGCCATCGGCGCCCCTACTCCCTCCTCGAGCGACCAGGCTGCTGCCGACGCCATAATTGCTTCTGCTGCTTCCGAAAACAACGCTCGTGCTCTCGCAGACGAAGATGCCCCAGCCATCCATGACTCCAGCAGCGCACAGATGGAATCCGGCGCCCAAGCCGGTCTACAGACCGCGGAGCAAGTCACGGCGCAGGTCAGGCGCCGCCAGGAGGCCGAGAAAGCGCAATTTATGCAAGACAGCAGTGCGCACAGTGGAGCAAACAGCGAGACCATCTATCGAGATGCTAGTGGACGGATCATCAACGTGGCGATGAAGCGTGCCGAAGCGAGGAAGAAGGCGGAGGCGGAGGTTGCGAAAGCAGCTGCTGAGTTAGAAGCTCAGAAGGGAGACGTGCAGCGCGCTGCGGCTGCCAAACGTAAGGAAGATCTGAAGGAAGCGAAGTACATGCCCGTGGCGCGGTATGCGGATGATGCGAACATGAACGAGGAGCTCAAGGGCAGGGAAAGGTGGAATGATCCGGCGGCTGGGTTCTTGGAGAAGAAACAAGCGGGAAAGAGTGTGAGCGGCAAGCCGCTATACAAAGGGTCGGCGATGCCGAACCGCTACGGGATACGGCCGGGGCATCGGTGGGATGGGGTGGATAGGGGAATTGGTTTTGAGAAGGAGTGGTTCGCTGCAAGGAATAAGAAAGCCAACCTTAAAGAGTTGGACTATGCTTGGCAGATGGACGAGTAAAAAAGTTACTCTCTGCCCAAGAAATTGGTAGGAGTGTTCATGGTCGATATGCATAGCACTGGCGTATGGGGGACAGGCACATCGAAGGATGTTATCCGGAATTCCGTGCATGATCAGTCAAGAGCGAGCAGCTGGAAGTAAAGCATAATTCAGACCACCAATTTTCATCAGGTTTGCGTGACATTCTCTTTGTTGTTTTTAAATACTGCCTCGCATACCACAGCCAACCTGGACATGTGGGCGAATATCGCCGTCATGGTCTGGACAATCTCTTGTCGTTGGGTATTCTCAACTTAGAGTATGGTACGTCTCAACGGTTTATTCTGTCGGCGACGTGTAATGTCGACAGAAGAAAACTCATCTAATGGTATCGAAGAAGGTTCAAACCTCGCTCATCATTCCTGTGGGCAAGCCCTCTAGAAGGTCAAACCGCACTTCTGCCACGATCATCGCTATCCCATGCGCCTGCACGAAGTCGTGCGCTCGATCCTTAGCATTCATGGAAGGACGCATAGACGGAAAGTTGATGGACTGAATCACCAGTAGAGACCCATAGCTAAAGAGGCTATCCGTCAAAGCATTTCTTTCACTCACTCAGGATACACACGACCAGGGCTCGAAGAAGGTCCTGACTTCATGTGTGATACGAGGAGACCGTGAAAAGTGCACCTTGCCGGCGTATTGGATAACCACAGAATATAGTATAGACTATTCGTCAGACAACCACATCAACCACAACAGAAGACTATCCGAATCCAAAACCCCCAATCATCAACGCCCAACTCTTACACCGGCACCCCAACCCACCACCCCCTCACCAGCTCGGATTAAAGCACGGCCCCAGAATAAACCCACTCGTCCAGTCATCCGCGCTATCATCCGCATCCCCCTGCGTGCTCATCCCCAACGGACACTTATCCGTCACCACCGCACCCTGCACCCCCTCGAACATCTTGTGGTTGATCGTCAGCATGCAGTGACGCGTCAACTGGTTCCAGCGTCCGCCCCAGCAATCGAGCACCGACTCGTGGCAGATGCGGCAGCAGTCCTGGCCGCCGGTGGCCGGCTCGAGGGTGTATTTCTCTTGGGTGAAGACGAGGTCGGCATCGTAGGGCGTGTTGTCGATTTTGAGGTAGGAGAAGGGCTTGTCGCATGCTTGGGGGAGGTTAGTGAGGGGACGGGTGGGGAATGAGGGGGGCAGGGGAGCGCTTACGGTCGGGTTCCCTTTTGGCGCTTGGAACGGCGGTTTTGGGTTTGGAAGAAGAGGCGGGTGACTTGGGACGGTGGGTTGGTGTAGGTGGTCGGACGGTCGAGGTCGTGAATGAGGATGATTGGACGCTCGAGGTGGTCGGAGTGGATGTTGAGCTGCTTGATGCTGTTGAGGAAGAGGATGAGTGGACGCTCGACGTGATGGGAGGAGGTGATGGGCTGCTTGAGGTGATCGAGGAAGAGGACTGAGTGCTCGACGTTGCGGAAGAGGATTGAGTGCTCGACGTTGAAGACGGCGACCGAGTGCTCGATGTTGAGGAAGAGGATCGAGTGCTCGACGTTGAGGAAGAGGACTGAATGCTCGACGTTGAGGAAGAAGAGGAGAGAACGCTGGAGGTCATGGAAGAAGATGGGAGGCTCGTGGAGGAAGAGCTCGAGCTCGTCAAAGTAGGACCTGGCCCGCTAGGACAAGCTAGACCCCCTGTCGCGCCGGCAGGACATGGTACGCCCGGAGGGAATGGTATGCCCGGAGGGAATGGTATGCCGGGAGGGAGTGGTATGCCGGGAGGGAGTGGTATGCCCGGAGGGAATGGTGGGCCTGGAGGGAATGGTGGGCCGGGAGGACATGATGCACCGGGAGGACAAGGTGCGCCGGGGGGAAATGGTCCATGGTGAGGATGTGGTCCACGAAAAGGAGGTGGGTGATGGTAGGGACGAGGCGGTCCGTGTGGGGGAAGTTCGCGAGGACCTCGACCTCGATGATGATCTACAGGAACGCTTGTGGTTGCCGAGGAAGGTGTTATGACGCCAGTAGTGGCAGACGAAGATGTGAGAAAGCTCGAATTGGCGGGTGCCTTCGCAAAGCCGTCCATGTCATGGTGCTTCTGAGCAATGCAGAGGCCTGCAAATGCCATGAGAGCGAGGACGTCGTAGATGGATGAGATACGCATTTTGTGAGACTGGTAGATGATGATTCAGGGTGAAGTGGACTCGATGTGTGTAAAGTTCAAGAAGATTGTGGTCTTGGGAATGACGTGGCAGATCTTAATGTAATTCGATGTTTGGGGGAGAACAGATACCGTTCAGTGGTGGACATTTTATAGAGACTTGCTTACGGTTTTTTCCGGACATGGGAAATACGCTCAAGTCGGTCAGCTCCAGCTGTCTTGAAGAAAGCATTGTATATTGGCTCAATCGCTCTCACCAGACTCTTGCCTCATTCCGCGGCAATCCGCGAATTGCTCTATTCGACTAGCACTAAGCCAGACTTCGTAACAACCGACTATTCTCACTGCTGCTTCTTGCCCTCCGCAGGCGCCATCTTCTCAATCAACTCGGCGCCCACTTTCGCACTCTCCTCCCATGCTTGCTGCCTCTTCCAAAAGTGATCCTGAGGCCCCATTGTATGCAGGCTACCCGCTCTAGCCGCTTCTTCCAAGCTACTCCTCGTGAACCTCTCCGTTGCGTGACTAAGCGATAAGTTCATGAGATCCTCACCAGCGGTTTCCTGCAGATAATTCTTGCGTAATGCATATCGCTCCGCACGTACCTTCTGCATGCCGGGGGAATCAATCTTCGAGATAGCGAGGCGCACACCCATACGTACGAGCAGGTATAAATGTTCGGAGAAGAATATGCTAAGTAAAAGAGCCCAGCCTTTGATGGTACTCGGCGTGCCGTCCGGTCCCATTCCGTCGTTGCTGAAGAGATAAACAATGGCTGCGCTCGTGATACTCCCAAGCCAAGAGAGAAAGCCAAGGCTATCGAGCCAAGGTCCGATGGTGTCTGCGCGGAGCGGCGAAGGGCGTTGCATTTCCACGCAGATCTTGACGGCATCTGAACGTAGCTCGATCCAGTTGTTAATGATGAATGATATCGGTGTAAGGGGCCAGACGACGGAAAAGAGGGCGAGATAACCATATTGAACGACCATTTCCCTTAGATCAGTAGTCACGTCATAGACGTCTAATTCTGCTTCGCTGCGGACACGAGTAAGGAACTCGGCTTCTTCAGGTACATCTTGAACCGTGGAGCCAGGAGGTGCACCGCCTTTCTTAGCTGCTCGTTGCGCCTTCATTTCTTGATACTTGTGGAATCCTCGACGCTTGATATACGGTACAATAATTTCCATCGCGAAATTTACGATCTGAGCGGTAACAGTGAAGTATATCACCTGCTTTCGAAGCCTGGATGGATTAATCGAAAAGCCTGTTTTCGGTGCCGTGAGCTGCTTCTCATTTTCAGCGAAAGGCCTGGCTGTCAGACTGAAGATGTCAAGATACGGTACTATCAAGCTACCAAAGGGGACGTAAACGAAGGCTGTGAGGAAGATGGGAAGATAGGAGGTGATGAAATTCAGGATGAAGACTTTCTGGGTCATTGCAGCTTCGTAGCTTTCGGTCATTTCATGATTTTCGAAGTCGTTCAGTCGCTGAGCCACACTCATCAGGAGAGTCGTAAGTGTTGGAACAAAGGCGGTAAGAAGTGCTGTGGGAAGGAAGACCTAAAGAAGCATCAGTCCAAGGCTTACATGAACCATCGTTCTGGGCCTACCAAGACGCTCTTCATTGGGCCGTTGTAAATTTCCGAAAGAAAGATCTCAATGCCAAAGCAGGTTGCAATCAAAGTGCCTAAGGCCACACTAGCTAATAAAGCAAATGGCAATTGAAGTAGCTGCCTCCATAATCTGGTGGTCGTGGGGAAAAACCGGACGGTCTCACCGGTGACTGGGTCTTGAATCTCTTTCTTAGGCTGGAATTCTGTCCTCTTCTGCGAGATAGCTGAGACACCTTTCACGTCCCATCGAACCCCGAGCTCGATCTCCTGCCGTTTCCAGTATTCTACGAACGTGACACACCACAGACCGTTGACGATGGCGTATACACCAGAATTGTGCCCCAATAGCACCCATGACGCAAAACCGAACGCTGCAGGGAACATCAAGAATGCAAAGTACGATTGTGTAAAGGCGAAGTAATAAGCGACCTGTTCCACTCATCAGCTACTGCCCGGACCGTGGGTCTTGCAGCTTCGGCCCTCACCTTTTCCCCAAATCGATTCCTAATCTCATCCAAGTCCTCAGGCTTCAAGAAAGTTACAGTACTCCATTTCTTAATCCATTCCTTATTGAATTTGTGATCGTGAAGAGGGAAGACAGACTCAACATTCTTCCAGGGCTCCTGCTTGGGGATTATACCAGCTCCACCCTCCTCTCTCGGGCTTGTGATCATCTCATAGACAATACGGTACCGTTCAGCTTCGGTTAGATTTTGATGTATGATAGAATGCTTGGCTTCCTTGTCTGGTTCCGCTGCTCGTACTCCATGAAGCCAGTCCCTGACCCTGTTCACCAAATTTCAGAGGGGTCCGAAGAACCAGGCTGATAGAGTTACCTCGATTTGTATATATGATGGTTCAATACTCTATCTGAAGCGACCTTCACCAGGACCAGCAAGGAGCAATTGTCGCCATTCCTGACCTCAATCTGAAGTCCAACTGTGGCCAGGGCCCTGAGAAGCCTTGCGAAGCCTTCTCTTGCGTCTGCTTTGCCTGAGACGGCGGGGTTAGTAACGTGCATCTGGACTCACAGCAGAAGCATACTCGTATCTGTGAACCGATAGACGATCACGTAGTCAACATCGAAATTGGCATGCAGCGGATCGAGGTGCTGAGCCATGATGCTGGCTCCACCTGTCGGCAAAGACAGCCTCGATGCACAGGGTGAAGTCGAAGAAGTCACAGACGTCGCAGGAATTGCGAGAAAAGATCCTAGACTGGGAAAGTTATGTGACGAAATGCGTGCTGCATCCAGAAGTTGGCAGGCCCGTCTGCCATCAAACGGACGTCATTGCGCTTTGAGCCGAGGGACGGTTCCAAACCAATGCGATTTACTTTCTACCATTGCTTCTCTGTAATGCCCTCGAAATGTCCCCTCTGTGTTTGTCAGCAAGGCAAAAGATGTTCCAAGGGCAAGCGATAATCTCATCGGATCAAGGATCACATTACATCTCAGAATCTCTGGTAATGCTCATACTTCGTTCACCCTCTATCCCTCTATCAGTCAGAGGAAGCATCACCAGCTCCATGACCATGTGGAAGTCTTATCGAATCTTAATCTACATATTCTTCCGATTTCTCTTCATGGTGTGAATCCAATAATATCAAATGCTTATGTTGAGGCGCCTGTGTCCATCGCATCCGCGTGCTGACTCATGTACAACCAAATCCATCTATCATGAACAGACCTACAGCTTCGACCTCTCCTTCAGTATCGCCTTCTCCTGTGGCTGGACCAATGGGTCGTATACCCCAAGGCCCAACGTATCCGCGGGCACGGCCGTAGAATGCATACTCAGGCCTCTAGTATCGACCAGATCGGGAATCAGCTGGTCCACGCTCGAGCATCCGATGAGCCTCATGTTCATTTGCATCTCATCTTTGAGCAATTGCATGGCGCGATCCACCCCGGGTAATCCATACGCGCTCATGGCATACAAGAACGGCCTGCCGATACCCACACCTGTCGCTCCGAGGCACAAGGCCTTGATGATGTCGGTTGCCCGTCTCACGCCACCATCGACATAGATTTCGATACGGTTTTCCAAGCCACGTTCTCTTAGGACAGGCATAACCTCTGCAAGCACTTCGATGCCTGATCGTGCAAAATCGAGTTGGCGTCCTCCATGGTTGGATAGTACCACGCCGTGGACGCCGACTTCGATTGCTTGGATGACATCTTCGACTCGCTGCACGCCTTTGAGCAGGATCGGCATCTTCGTGATACTGAGGAACCACGGAATATCTTTCCAGCTCAGAGATGGGTCGATGAAAGAAGAAATGGCGCGAGCGGCACCCTGTGAGCGGTCTACATTGTCACCACCAGTGTCTTGAACATTCGAGCCGACGTCCTGAAACTTGCTGCGCATATCTTTCTCTCTCCGACCCAGTTGAGGGGCGTCGACCGTAATGAACAAGCCTTTGCAACCACGTTTCTCCGCATGCTGCACGATTCGTTTTGTGATAGCGCGATCCTTGTTGACATAAAGCTGCAGCCACTGGACCTGGTCGTCCTGCTTTGTGTCCACAATCTCATCGAAAGAGCAGCTAGCGAGCGTGGGGATCATCTGTATAACCTTGTGCTTGTGCGCGCCTCTTGTCAAAATGACCTCGCCCTCTGGGTTACCTAGCTTGCCCAATGCGGTCGCGGTGACGTAGAAAGGGATCGAGACGGGAGTGCCGAGCATCTTCGTAGAGAGGTCGATGTGCTCAACGTCTACCAGTATTCTTGGACGGAACCATATCTTGTGGTATGCTGAATGGTTTTCTCTCATGGTCTATATACTGAGTCAACATTGCTCGACGGCGGAGTAACGACCTTGCGCATGGATGTACACACTATCTCATCGTCAGCCCCACTGGAATAGTACGCCCACGCCGTCTTCTTCATAACCCGTCGTGCCACAGCCTCGAAGTCCATGAGGTTGTAACACTGCTCAAGGATCGGCATTCGCTTGATTCTCTCCTGTCTGTCCTGCTCATCGGGATCCTCCTCGACCTGCTCTTGCTCGATTGTGTCCATATCGACCTCCCCCAGATGCTTGCCCTTGTCGAGAAACTTGTCGAGGGTGTCTGGAGGATGTATGGGGTCATAAGTCTCCGTCGCATCTTTGCCTGCATACTTCAGAATGATGTTCTTCCCACCGGGATGCTCTTCTTTGAATTCCGTGACGTCGTAGGCGCGACCGTGGATGATGACCCAGCAGTCTTTGTCATTGTTATGTTTCGCCACTTCCTCGCCTTGGAGCTTTTGAGATTTGGGCTGCTGCTCCGGCTCATGGTTCATCTTGAAGAAAGCAGAGTAGAGTGTGAACGTGAAGAATGGGTGGCAAGGAAAATGTGTATTAACAACTCGAGCAAGTAGGATTTGCGCAGAGCTTGAATGAGATGATCGCTTATTCTACACTGAGATAAGGACACCAGTTTGATGAGGGATGGACGAGGAAAGGCACCCCGGCCTCGCGATGATGGAAGTGCGGGCATGCGGAGGGGAAGCTGGGGTCGACCCTCGCTCACCTCGGCAGTGGGAGCTTGACGGCGGGGAAACATAAGATAGCCATCTCCATGGCCCCTCATAGTAATGATCCAAGGACGTACAGAATACCACAAGCATTTGGCATGACCATAAAGTATTGAATCAGGCGCTCTCAGGCGTGGTCGCGCGGGTCCCTGGCTGTGGAGAAGTCGGACGGACTCACGGTTCTGCAGCTTCGCGGCACCAACGACGGCTGGGCTTGGCAACAAGAAGTAGTCCTCCATGCCGCGAGACTGACGGTTCCGTGCACAGCAGCGGGAGCGATGAGTGTCTGGACAATCCAAATTCGTCCATTCGAATCTGCAGAACGCATCCACCAGCCCGCTCCATGGCAGCTGGCAAAAGCAGCATTATCAGTGGGAATCCAAACATCTTGTCAGAGAATCAGATGACGTGCGGACGGGAGGATCCTCGCGAAACAAATGCGATCCATCATCAGCATCATCTTCTGATTTTGCCTTCCGACTTCTTGCAATTTCATCTGGATCGATCATACCGACGTGATACCAAGGTGCTGCCCCAAGCTATCCGGAATTGAGCGCTTGTGTAAATTATTGCAGGCGTTTCAGGCACCTTACGATTTCCGTATCGGACTCCCCATCTCGATCCGTTCTGTTCTCCTTGGGATTACCATGGGACCGCTGAATAGAAAGCGGGATATTCTAGTGAGGGGATGATATGTCTAACAGCATGGAAGCTAAGATATGCGTGCTTGGCTCTCAAGGTAAAGCCTTAATTTCCTTCAACAAGATCTTTGCTTACCATAGTAGGAGTCGGCAAGACTTCACTCGTATACCGTTACGTCAAAGGAACCTTCAGCCCCGCTACAACTACATCAACCGTCGGCGCGTCATTCCTTACCAAGCGAGTGCTGGATGTTGATAGTGGCGTTACAGTGAGATTGCAATTATGGGATACAGCGGGTCAGGAAAGGTTCCGCAGCATATCGAAGTTGTATTATCGTGGCGCAAGCGCTGTCGTCTTGGTCTACAGGTAGGTAATTTCGGGGCTTTGGTTTCCCGTTCTAGCAATGCTGACTCCGAAACAGCATCTTGGACGAGAGCAGCTTCCAGGAGATGGGCAAATGGCTTGCAGAAGTCAAGGAGAACGTGGCAGACGACGTCGTAGTCCATGTGGTGGGCACTAAGAGTGACGTCGTCGCGCAAGAACCTGGTCTGCGGAAGGTACCCTTTGAGAGGTGCATTGCGTATGTTGCCGAGAACCTCTGTCGGGAAAGAGTCGCTACTCCCCCAATTACGATGGGCGCGGCCAAGAGCATTAAGAGCTCAGACAGCAAGCGAAGCAGCGGGTTCTGGGGCCAGGAGATTGGGTGGGACTGCTGCCATGAGATCAGTGCTAAAGTATTTCTGAGCTTCTCTTGCCCCCTTCTGAGCGTTTCAAGATGCTTGAAACGATGTTTTAGCAATATCCGCACCTGTGCTCACTGCATTGACTGAAAGGAGGAATGCTGACTCCGAAATTTACTTAGGATGGCGAGGGCATTGACGAGGTCTTCCGAGTTATCACCAGGAAGCTTGTCGAACAACGGCAAAAGAACTTAGATCAAGAGCAAGTTTTAGAGAGCATCACAACACCCGGTTACGACAAGAATCAAGCCGGGTATTTCGATGGTCCTGGCTCAGATGCAAGCTTCAAGCTTGGAATTGGTGATAAGAGGAGAAGCTGGCTCGGCTTTCCCACCCCTAACATTGTAGTGGAGGATACGGTATTCACAGAGGGCAGCCGTGGGAAGGGTAGAAGGGATAAATGTTGCTAACAATAGCCTGCCTGTTACATGTGTATTTGTGCATTACTCTGCTTGCATGCTTGTGCGTTCATAGCGAAGGAGTCATGGATCACCTTAGGTTCAGCTTTTGCAGAGCGCACATTCTCTTGTACGCAGGCTTGCATGATTGACTGAGTTCACGCTGTACCCATACCCGGTGACACGTATGATGATCTTTGAAGAACTACAGCGACTGGCATTGAGTCTGCCTACGCCGTCCCTCTGACATCGTATGATGGCCTGCAGGTGCCTGTTGTCATACCCCAGCAGAGACCACCTCGTGGTCCAGGTGTCCGCCGGATCCCAGCCGCGAAGCGGACTGGACATTGCTTCAATGACTGGGTTTTCAACTTCGCAAAGCATCCATCAGCAGTCGAGATGAGTATTTGCATTCAAGCAACGCGCGGATTGAGGCAGCACGTTCGAATCACCACTACTGAAATGCAAGAGCTTCGCTGGGGCTGTGTAGGAGCTTGCGAATTGCAGAAAGGCTGCATAAGCCGAGTCACTTAGTGTTCCACCATCTCACCCCAGGTTCGCAAGGCTGTTTCCGCAAACCAGCAATCCGCGGATCGTATGCGGATCTCGTCCTGTGACGAACGGATTATTCACGTTCCTGTGGTGGTCTACGGTCCGCGGTCCACAGCGACTTTTTGTGATCCTTTTGGAAAATCACCATGTCAGGTACAGAGGTCCTCGGGGTCGTCGCATGTGTAGCTGCACTATGTTCAGCATATCACAATGGCGGCGAAATCCTACAGCAGATCCGGGCAGAGAGGAATGCTCGCCAGGCCGCTCGGTTGGATGCTTTTACTGAAGACTCGACACATGACCTGGCGATCTCGTTGGCTCGGGGCGAGGATGTCATCCAAAGCCAGTACGATCGGGATTACAAGCGCTTCGGCCAAGCCTTTGCGGATGGCGACGGTAGGCAGTGCATACAACGATCTATGGAGGAGCTCGATTAACCTGGCCGCAGATATTGCGAAGGCAGCGCTCAAAGATATCATTATTCTCCTGCAAGCGCAGGTCATTTCGAATCTCAAGGTCCAATGGCAAGAAGATGCGAATGTGGATTTCACCGCTTTGCAGGACGTCTCAGACTCCTCCCAAGACAAGGCCATTCTGGTTCTAATGCAGCTGCAACAGCGAATCATTACTTCGGGGCCCATCGACAATCTCAGACCTCCTCCACTGTTTGCGAAACCTGGTTTGCCAAAGGAGAGATCACCTATGCTTCAATCGCGACGGACAAGCGTAGGTGCCGAGGCGTACAATGACCATCGTTCTCCCTCTTCCAGTGATAGACAAGGACAGCCACCACACGATGGACTTGTCCTGCTCACGCAAAGAAACGGAATGCACAATCGATCTCCTTCCGCCCAGCTTGACAGAAGGTTCTCCCAACAATACTCACCTGTCCGAGCTGGCGCACCGTCCCAGCAAGCCCCGCCAGTCAATAAACCTGATAGCATACAGCGATCAATGCCAGTACAGGCCAAGACGTCACATCAGCGACCTAATCAGGGATATGTCCCCGACTTCTTTAGTGGCGCATCTCCTACTTCATCAGACGGGTCTTGGACGTCCCCACCGGCCTACCAAGATCATCGAGTGACGGCCAAGGTCGTGAAGACTATCACAAGCTCAGGAAATGAAAAGAACGAGAAAACCGAGAAAGGGCACTTCGCCTCAGTTACCAAATTAAAGCTGTTCGGGACACGATCCAAAGCGACTCCCGTTACAATCTCTAAGAATGAAGCTCCTCGGATACATGAGCTGGACGCTTCAGAATCCGCTAAGCCAGCAATACAGAGCCATCAGAATGACCAACCTCATAATGAACCACCTGGAAAACCGCAGCGCTTGATAAGATATCCAGCTCCTCCACCAACCCCGTCGTCCAGATATAGCGTGGCCAGTACGACCACGGCGAGCACGCCAGCTGGGTCGATATACGAACCGCCTGAGACACCAGACTTCAATCCTTGGATTGATAGATCCCTTGCGGTGACCCCAGCCACGAGCCGGACACTCAATGAGCCAAGTCGCCATTCAACTCCGCGATCATCTGGATCAGTCTGCCGTGCTCCGACGCAGATGACCATGTCAACCAGTCCCCGGGCTCCGAAGGAACACCTTCCCAGCGAAGAAAACAAATTCCAAGGATTCTGTAAAGGAGCATGGAGAGCGCAGATAGGAGACAAGAAAAAGGCTATGGACGAGCGGCTTCGGCCTGGCGGCATGTACAATGCCGCCCGGTTCTGGCAATGCTCAAAGTGCAAATTTGAAGGTCGTTTGCTTATGCTTGATAAGAAGACGAAGGCTGTTGACCGACGGGTCTTGACCGCCGACGGCGTTCAGTTCCGCTGGGATTTTCTGTTCAAGAGTCATACCGAGAGAAAAGACACCACGTCTGACTTTCTGAGCGCGACCTTTGGTTGTATATTTTGTACAGCAGAAGGCCGTGGGACCCCAATCTTTGGTGGTGCGCAAATGTTGATGGCTCACCTGCAAGAACATCGCGAAAAGTTACCAAGTGGGGAGGTTTTGTATAGGATGAATGCTCTTGTGGGGCCAAGAGCGGCGCTCAATGAGGACTTTGACATTAACATTGTTGCCAAAGAGGGAATTGATGTGTGACATCGGGGCTCGGCCCGTTGCATTTGAATATGTTTGTCGGGAGTATTTCGTCTACCTTATGAATGAGGTTCATATTTGAGGGTTTGGTGCTGTGCAATTCTACTTTCTGGATACGCTGGGAGCGCATATCGTCGAATTACACACGCGGGGAACGGTTTCTGAGTTACGTCGTACTTCGCATCTCTGTATGCAAGTTCAACAAGTCGAAAGTGGTTTGAGTTCTACAAGGATTTTCGATCGTGACACCTGAGGGTATTGCCCGAAAACGCCTTAACATGCCGATTCACATTACTATGCAACACGAGTTCTGCTTCTTGGCTTGTGTGTAAAACATCTGAAGATGATTAGCGCTTCAGCTTCGTCATACTGCAACGGAATCGTAATTTGCATACCTTGCTTTGCGCACTCAGCCCGTCGCTTTTCTGCACCAAGTCATCAATCTTCTCGCCCCTTTCCAACACGCTCTCGATAGTCTTGTGCAGTACAATCTTCGTCTCGTCGAGCTCCTTCTGAATCTTCATGATGCTGTCCGCCTGCTGCGGGTCCTGATACTTTACAATATAGTCCTTCAGCGCAGGGAACGATAACGTCGACGTGGAATTTGCATATTCGGATCGTGGGTGCTGAGACAAGAACTCATCGACCACTTTGGAGAGGAGCTGATGAGCTACCAGGGCTGGGTACTCCGGGTCGCTGATTATGATGCCTGCAATGCCCTCGGTCCGCCCGTATGCGTGAAAGGTGTATGCTAATACCACGTAAGCCCCTCTTCGACTTGGGATGGTAGAAATCGTCTTGGCGCACATTTCTCTTCTATGTCCTGTCGTTGTCCAGGTCGTGTCCTTTCAGCGACGGTTTTACTGAAGACGGACATGAACTCGCCATAACTGGTCGAAGCAACCGTTCAGCAGGTAGCCTGAGAGAATGTAGGTTGGGGAGCGATACTTTTGCTTCGTGAAGCGCGAATAGCTGTTCAGATCCTTTTCCACGCATAGCTCGTGCGCCGGCTTGCTATCGTTCTTCAAGATCTGTTGCAGGCATCAGTATGCGTCATGGGAACTACGGAGGGCTGGTCTGCGTACGCCTATGTAGAAGATCTTCATGTTGGCTTGATGAAATAGGAAGGAAAGATGTGATAGGAGTGTCTACAGTGACCGTTAGGCTTTCGAGGTGTGAGGGTGAGCTCCGTCAACGATCCGGTACGAGATCGAGGGATGGAGGTCCGTTCGGCGGCACTTGCATCTCTAATCGATAAGGTTTTGTGAGACGAACTTCATACAGGATTAGACTACTTTAGGTACATCGACAGTTTTAATGTCTATCACATAGGCGTAGCCGTCCATATATCTGACGCACTTCAACCTAGCTTTTTTAGAAGACCTAGTACATTGCAGTGCACTCCTCTTCACTCAGCCTTGACACTTGAACCTTCTATTCTCGCGCCAGCCACTCCCAAGACCTGTACAACCAACGATGTCACCTTCAGTAGACGACCTACAGTCACAATGGCTTGCTCAGCTCAGTTCAATGCGCGAAGCTATTGCTGAGCTCAAGCTTGATCAGCGAAACGGTGAAGTTCAAGCTTACGGCCATGACATTGTGGTGGATGAGGACGTCACAGGAGACAGTGGCAGCGAGGATCCATGGGACGTCTGGAGCGATGAAGAGGAGACAGAAGAGAGCAGTGACTTTGTGGAGGAATTTGAGGAGGATCATACGGGGTTGGCTTTCGAAGATATAGCATATAACCAGGACTGGTTGGAAAAGAAGTGTCACGGTTTGGCCACAGCTAATTCGGGGCTCAATGCTGGCCAACTGAAAGAACATTTGTCAGCTCTGCTAGCCTCGGACATGCAAGGTATCTCTTCCATGCCAACGTGCTTGAGGCTCGGGCTAAGAATGTGGTAGATGATGAGCTTCAAATGTCGCTCGCCGACATTGTAGGTTACGACGCCCTGGATTTCGTGATAGAGCTCATTGCCCATCGCAAACAAATATTGGCGGCTTCTTCTCGCCCATCACAGAATGAGAAAGCGGCCTTCTTGGGACTGCAAACAAGAGAGGAACGAGAGGAGGCTTTGCGCATACAAGATTATGAGCACAAGCATGCAAGACTGGGCCCCGCCGTGAACCGCGAAACTACCTTGTATCCGCATGTCTACAAAGCTCACAGTGCCGGGAATACTCTATCTGCTGGTGGGCGAAAGTATGGCTTGCCTGAAGGGAGTAAGAGAACGGAGCATGAGAAGTACGAGGAATACACTATCCCGGCTGCGAAAGTTGGCACATTGGGCGCCGGCCAAAAACTCATCGAGATCGCCGAGATGGATCAGCTTTGCAAGCGGACCTTCAAAGGCTACAAAAGTCTGAACAGAATGCAAAGTCTGGTCTACCCGGTTGCCTACAAAACCAGTGAGAATATGCTCATCTGTGCCCCAACTGGCGCAGGTAAGACGGACGCTGCCATGCTAGCGATACTGAACACCATTGCGCATAACGTTGGATCAAGTATGGCAGAAAGTTCAGATGCGACAGACTTCTCCGTCAATACTGAAGACTTCAAGATCATTTACGTCGCTCCCATGAAAGCATTAGCCGCCGAGATCACCGAGAAGCTCGGCAAGCGCCTTGCTTGGTTAGGAATTAATGTTCGAGAATTCACTGGGGATATGCATTTGACAAAGAAAGAGATTGTCCAAACACAAATTATCGTCACAACGCCAGAAAAATGGGATGTTGTTACACGAAAAAGCACAGGAGACACCGAGCTTGTACAGAAGGTCCGACTCCTCATCATTGACGAGGTACACATGTTGCACGACGAGCGTGGCGCAGTATTGGAGTCTTTAGTCGCTCGTACAGAAAGACAAGTCGAGAGTACTCAGTCATTGATTCGCATCGTAGGGCTATCCGCTACACTGCCAAATTACATTGATGTTGCGGATTTTCTGAAAGTCAATCGGATGGCAGGGCTTTTCTATTTCGATGCCTCTTTCAGGCCAGTGCCGCTTGAGCAGCATTTCCTCGGTGTGAAGGGTAAGCCTGGTACAAAGGCGTCTCGCGATAACATTGACGAAACAGCTTTCGAAAAGCTCAGGGAAATGCTACAAAAAGGTCATCAGATCATGGTCTTCGTCCATTCACGAAAAGATACAGTCAACACTGCGAAGACTTTCATACAGATGGCTACTGAGCAAGAGTGCCTCGATCTTTTTGATTGTCATGAAGTTCAAGGGTACACTACAGCTATCAAAGACCTGAAGAACACGAGAGGTCGAGAACTGCGCGAACTCGTACCCAAAGGGTTCGGTACGCACCATGCTGGTATGCCACGATCAGATCGGAACAGAACTGAGCAGTTATTTGCGCAAGGACATATCAATGTCCTCTGTTGTACGGCGACGCTCGCTTGGGGCATCAATTTGCCAGCCGCGGCAGTTGTCATCAAGGGCACTCAGTTATACAGCGCTCAAGAGGGAAAGTTCGTGGATCTTGGTATCCTCGATGTTCTTCAGATATTTGGTCGTGCTGGTCGTCCTCAATTTCAGGATACTGGTATAGGCTTCATCTGCACCACACACGATAAGGTAGACCATTATTTATCCGCCGTGACCCAGCAACAGCCGATCGAGTCGAAGTTCTCGAGAAAGCTAGTCGACAATCTCAATGCTGAGATTGCACTCGGCACAGTCACTTCGGTCCCTGAAGCTGTGCAGTGGCTTGGGTACTCGTACCTGTTCGTACGCATGCAGCGCAATCCGCTTAGCTATGGGATTGACTGGGCAGAACTCCGCGATGATCCTCAACTCGTACAGAGAAGACGGAAACTTGTGATTGACGCCGCTCGAATCCTACAGCAGAGTCAAATGGTCATCTTCAACGAGACTACGGAAGAGCTGAGAGCCAAAGACGTTGGCCGAATTGCAAGCCAGCATTATGTGTTGCAGACAAGCATTGAAGTCTTCAACGCCATGATGCGGCCCAGAGCAACCGAAGCTGATGTGCTCAAAATGATCAGCATGAGCGGCGAATTCGACAACATCCAGTCCCGAGAAAACGAGTCAAAGGAGCTTGCAAGCCTCTCGGAGCTGATACCATGCGCCGTCGGCGGCGAAAAGCATTCTGCTCAGGCAAAGACGAATATACTACTGCAGTCATATATCGGCCGAGCTCGCATAGAAGATTTTGCTCTGGTTTCCGACTCTGCCTACGTGGCCCAGAACGCCGCAAGGATCTGTCGAGCAATCTTCCTGATTGCGCTCAATCGGAGGTGGGGCCATCAGTGCCTAGTTCTGCTTGCAATGTGCAAGTCGATTGAGAAGCAGATATGGCCGTTTCAGCATCCTTTTCATCAATTCGATCTTCCCCAACCAATCCTGCATAACCTTGACAGCAAAGATAATGTCTCATCCATTGAGTCACTGCGAGACATGGACAGCACCGAGATTGGCGAATTGGTCCACAATCGAGGCATGGGGAACACAATCTCAAAGCTGCTCAGCAATTTTCCAACTTTGACTGTAGAGGCTGAGATAGCACCACTGAATCGCGACGTCCTACGCATCCACTTGTACCTCACTGCAGATTTTCGCTGGAATGACAGGCATAACGGCACCTCAGAATCGTACTGGGTATGGGTTGAGAATTCCGAGACGTCTGAAATCTACCACCATGAATTCTTCATCTTGACGAGGAAGAAGCTCTACGATGATCATGAGCTCAACTTTACGATCCCTTTATCAGACCCATTGCCGAACCAGATTTATGTTCGAGCCGTATCAGATCGATGGTTAGGGGCTGAGACGGTGACGCCAGTATCATTCCAGCACCTGATTCGGCCAGACACTGAGAGTGTCTACACTGACCTGCTTGACCTTCAGCCGCTCCCCGTTGCGGCCTTGAAAAACCCGGTGCTGGAAGAGATCTATGGTCAGCGATTTCCGTTCTTCAACCCAATGCAAACGCAGATCTTTCATACGTTATACCACACCTCTGCGAATGTTCTGTTAGGATCGCCAACCGGCAGCGGGAAAACGGTTGCAGCAGAGCTAGCCATGTGGTGGGCTTTTAGGGAGAAGCCCGGTTCCAAGGTTGTCTACATTGCTCCAATGAAGGCTTTGGTCAGAGAGCGGGTGCAGGACTGGCGCAGGCGCTTGACTCGCCAGATGGGTCTCAAGCTTGTGGAATTGACCGGTGACAACACGCCTGATACTCGCACGATCAGGGATGCTGACATAATTATTACTACGCCCGAGAAATGGGACGGCATCAGCCGTAGCTGGCAAACAAGAGGATACGTGCAGCAAGTCGGCCTGGTCATCATTGACGAAATTCACCTTCTTGGTGGTGACCGAGGACCCATTCTTGAGATCATTGTATCACGTATGAACTATATCGCGTCTCAAAAGAAAGGCTCGGTCAGACTGGTCGGCATGTCTACAGCATGTGCGAACGCCATGGATTTAGGTAATTGGCTTGGGGTCAAGAACGGATTGTTCAACTTCCGCCATTCTGTACGTCCAGTACCTCTGGAGATATATATCGACGGATTTCCGGAAGTGCGAGGCTTCTGTCCGCTGATGCAATCGATGAACCGTCCAACATTTTTGGCGATCAAGACTCACTCTCCAGATAAGCCGGTCATTGTCTTCGTCGCTTCCCGGAGGCAGACGAGGTTGACGGCCAAAGACCTGATCAATTTCTGTGGTATGGAAGATAACCCCCGTCGCTTTGTACGGATGTCCGAAGATGACCTTCAATTGAATCTTTCAAGAGTCAAGGATGAAGCCTTGCGAGAAGCACTGAGCTTTGGCATCGGGCTTCACCATGCTGGTCTGGTAGAAGCCGATAGGCAGCTTTCTGAAGAGCTCTTTGCCAATAACAAGGTTCAGATCCTCGTGGCCACCAGCACACTTGCATGGGGAGTCAATCTACCGGCACATCTAGTCGTCGTCAAAGGCACCCAGTTCTTCGACGCCAAAATCGAAGGCTACAAAGATATGGACCTAACCGATGTGCTACAGATGCTTGGTCGAGCCGGCCGTCCACAATTCGACACTTCGGGCATCGCTCGTATCTTTACGCAAGACTCTAAGAAGGCCTTCTACAAGCATTTCCTACACACTGGGTTCCCTGTTGAATCTTCCCTACACCACGTTCTTGACAACCATCTGGGTGCCGAGGTCTCGGCCGGCACGATTGCCACCAAGCAAGACGCTCTCGACTATCTCACGTGGACCTTTTTCTTCCGGCGACTTCACAAAAACCCTTCATACTATGGTCTCGAGATCTCTGCCGAAGAGCACAATACTATCGCTGCCCAAAATCTAGCCAACGGCTACATGATCTCCATGGTTGACAAGTCACTCGACGAGCTATCCGAATCTGGCTGCATAGAGCTCCACTCCAACGGCGACGTCGACTCAACCCCGTTAGGCAAGATAATGAGCTACTACTATCTCTCACACAGCACCATCCGGCGCCTACGCCTCCACGCTAAAGCGAATGCAACCTTCGAAGAAGCCTTGTCCTGGATGTGCGGCGCTACTGAATTCGACGAGCTCCCCGTACGCCATAACGAGGACCTCATTAATGCCGAACTGTCCGCTCACCTACCACTTGACGCCTCAGTCATGGGCTTACCGATGCATGATCCTCACGTCAAAGCTTTCCTTCTGCTACAAGCATACTTCTCACGCATCGACCTTCCCATTTCGGATTATGTCGGTGACCAGAACTCGGTATTAGACCAAAGCATCCGTATCGTACAGGCCTCCATCGACGTCTTCACTGAGCTAGGCCATCTGTCAACCTGCTTGCAATTCATGACTCTACTGCAGTGCATCAAATCCGCGCGCTGGCCCGAGGACGGACCGTTGTCTATTCTCCCTGGCGTGGACGCCGACAAAGAACGTGCGCGGATGCAAGCGAGGGTCTCCGCCCCGCGTGAGACGAATCAGATCTCCAGTCTCTCGAAAGATCTCCTAGGAACAGTCTTCAACGCCCTCCAAGTCTCGACCACCGTCCGTCCTCAAGCCGAGAAAGTCATCGAGATGCTCCCGGACATCAGGGTGAACATCAGCGACACAACAGCCCTAGGCTTAACCACAACGCTCCTGCGCCTCAACGCCCACCCGTCGCCGGAATACCGCGTCTATGCGCCCAAATTCCCGAAGCCGCAGTCCGAGGGTTTCTTCGTCGTTGTAGCTGATTTTGCCAAGGATGAGGTGCTTGCACTGAAGAGGGTGAATTGGCCTTCTACGGATAATGTTGCGGGAAGTAGAAGCGCAGGGAGAGGCGGGAATAAGGGTAAAAGGAAGGAGGGCCAGATGACGGCGAAGGCAATTTTCAAGCTGAAGCCTGAGACTGAGGAGAGGAAGGTCAGGGTGTGGGTGGTCAGTGATGCCTATGTGGGGATGAAGTGGGAGATGGAGGTGGAGGTGCCGGCGGTGCCGAAGGTGGTAGATGAAGGGAAGAAGAGGTTGTGATGGATGATGAAATGAATTGCTTTGTGCTTGGATGAAAGATACGAGTTCATGGGGTCATGAGCAGTTTTGGAATGCATAGCGTTACGGTCCTTGTTGGTATTCAGGCTGCATAGCGGCTCGAGATGATCTCTATAATGGATAGAATCGACTACTTGATCTCTATACCAATCTGGGATTGACCCCTCAGTAGCTGCCAAAGCACACCAAGTGCAAGCGCGCAAATCACGAGGTCAAGTACGCATGCGGCGAAAGGGAAATGCTCGAAGTATGAATTGATGGCCCCGGAGAGTTCATGTATCAACAACACACAGGCATATTATTTCGATTTGAGGGAAATTTGCCAAAGCAAAAGTATTCGATGTAGTACAGATGGGACGTTAATGGTCTATCTAGAATGCCTCAAATGGAAGCCCTCATCCCGCCAAACCGCTCAGAGTCGAAAGAAAATCTGGGTATCAACAAGAAAGTGGCCAGCACAAGTCCGCCCTACGGGACTCACCCAACGCCACAAGCATGGAGTCAATCTAGGAATATAAAAACTTCGTGATAAGAGCCCCCGTCGCATCCTAGCCGCCCAACCCTCGCTTCCTTACGCGTCTTCCAGAATCAAATGGCTCGACTTCCTCGCCATCGATGTGCCGCCCCGCACGTCCACAAGCATTGGCTGCATCGGCTGCCTCGCATACTTGGGCGCCAGCGGGGCGAGCAGCTCTCGCTGCCGGCGTGAGATGGATATCTGTCGTGCGATGGATATCTCGGCTGCGCTTCTCGGCTTTTCGGGGGGTTCCAGGGCAGACGGTAAGGGCGGATGGGTGGATGGGTGAGGGTTGGTTGTAGAGGATGATAGAGGTGGTCGACTGAAGACTGTTGGCCTGGGGCCGATGGCCTGCGCGGGTTCCATGCTGGTTTTACTGTCTGTGGGGCGAATTGGCGGCGCAGAAAAGGGCATGTCTGAGAAAGGGATTGAGGGTGCATCGATCACCCTCATTCGCCGTTTAGTGGGATGAGAGGCTAAGGGTGAGATACTGGGGGTGCACCCGATTCTGTTCTTTCTGCCGTCCTGTAGCAGCGTGGCGTCCTGTAGCAGCGTGGCGTCCTTCTCCATTCGCTTCGGCAGCTCAGTAGCGGGTGCCAAGGCATTTACTGCAGGTACAATTTTGGAGACGTAACCGTTCTTCAGCACTCGGAGAGGTGGAGCTGGTTTGATTTCTAGTAAAATGTCTTCAAGATGTGTTAGTGGAGTCGAGGCTGGCGCCTGGCCAGCTGCTACCGACGCGGTTCGTTCCTTTTTACCATCATGTATCTCGAGAGTGTGGCCTCGTACATTGTGTACGGATGTCACAACCGCGGGAAACACAGGCGGTAGATTTCCACTCTTGCTACTTCGCAGCGGTGGGCCGTCTCTAACACCAGACGTATGCTTGGGAAGTCCCTGCTGGTTCTTTGGGGGATTCGAGGTTGATTCTAACGATTGAGATTCAGCAGCAGTGTGAAAGCTTTTCTCGGTTGAAGAACGCGAATGCCTCAGGAGATCAAGATCCGCATTCGGTCCTTGCAGCCTTGGCGTCGCTACAATATCTGTCAAGCGTTCGATGACCAATGCATCATGACTTGGCTCTGCAGTATTAGATATATGGGGTGATTTTCGGTCATCGGATCGCTGTGATGAGGTAAGGTTGGGAGAAGTCCGGGATCGGTGGAGTGAGCTTGGAGCCGGTCGTTCCTTTTTCGATATTTCACGACTTTCGGTGAGAGAGGTTGGTGGAAAGAGCGAGAAGCACGGTGATCTAGCAGGCGACGAGGAATGAGGTCTGTTGAAAGAAGGTAATTGCTGCGCATTTATAGAGGCCGCAGCCTAGGACCCAGTTAGTACTTCGCTATCGCAGTTGACAAAGCCGTGAGCCATTCACCTGTGTTCCAAGCTGGTCTATTGACCCGAGCTCTTCCAACTGCCCATGTCTACGAGCCAACAGAGATGATGATGGTGGGGCTTGTAGAAGATTTTCGAACATCACGCTATACCGTTCCAGCTGAACACTTGGTATCTCAACCTGCAACAACGAACCTCCATTGAGCTGGAGCGTTGCAATCCCTGACTTGACCTCGACGTCTTTCGGAGGTGGAACAGGACATTTATCTCGGTGTTCGGCCATTGGGCAAGTTTGTGATCGCGGCAGTTTAGGTCTGGTGGAGGATGCCGCTGGCTTGACGTCTTTCCGCCGGCTTCGGACGCGACGTTGACTCTGTGCTGACGGGTTGTTTTCGTGCACGCGACTTGCGGAAGGTGTTGACAGTGAAACCTGCCTTTGCTGCGACGGCAGCACGAGTGGCCGTTGTGCCCGAGTCAACTGATCCTCATCGGAACGAAATCGTTCAAGAGTGAATGGCTGAGATCGACCCTGCTCAGGAGCTTCCCCGCCGGAAAAATGGACTTGATAGAGTGGTGCACTGGGTGAGACCGCACGTTTCCTTCCAAAGAGACCGCCGAACGACCTCCACTTGACCATCCTGGGCTTCTCTGAGTCTACTTCTTTGTTACTTGCATAGCTACCGCCCTGGGTTGTAGAGATGGACTCAGGCGACCTGCAACTAGCCATATCCTTTTCCAAGCGATCCTCTGGGGGTAGTGGGGGAAGGGGACTCTCGCGTGGGCTACCAAGCGCAAGCCCAATCATCTCTCCGTCCAAGGAGCCATAGCTGACGGGTGAACTTGGAGAGCTAAGGAAGTAACTTCCTGTCGAGATCTGCTGATTACGCGTTGGGCGACTGAACGTATCAGGCGGCGTCAATTGATAGATGGTTGCCGTGGCCCCAGACATAGGAGGGCTGGCCGTTCGTCGCCAGTCGTGGGGAATCTCACCGTCCCATGCATCACAACGCGAAACCAAGCCAGGTGCGCCATTAGGATCTCCTTCTGCCCTTCTCGATCGAAAAGACCGTGTTCTGCCCAGTAGGCCGTTCATAGGCATCGTACTGCGCCGAGAAGCAGTCGAGAGGGTTCCGTATGGCGGTGGTTGCGCGTGACAGTAACCACGAAAGTGGATTACAGAGTGACGAGCAAACGCTACTATCCCATGCGTTGGCGAGAACAGGTGCAGGCTCCCTTGACAGGTCTCTGGTGATCACTAAGATCTTGAATCTCGCTTAACCCCCCCAAAAATTCTCGTAATCGAATATGTGATACGCTTTGACTGTTTGCCTCTTTAAGAAGAAATCGCCACTGGTAGTTAATCCATCGCCATGCGTCGACAGCTTCTTCAAGAGTGCTAGGGATAAGTGCTCCCTGGAAAATGTACCCTGCCGATACGTGCGATAATGCGACCGGCTCGTGGATCACACCGCACGACTATTAATTCTACTACCTCAACACGGTATCAACCGGCAACGCAAGCAGAGATTGAGAGGCGCTAGGAAAGGAAGAGTGTAACGACCAGCATGACATCACAATAGCTGAAGAATCAATGAAGCAAAATTGTCAAGAGAGAGAAGAATGAACCTGGTGAGAAGAAAATTTATCGTAGAGCGAGACGAGAAACGTTTGCCAGTAGTAGGCATATGAGATGAATAAGTGGGACAGGCCACGATAGATGGATCGCTGCAGGGTTAAGGGTTGTGTTGATAGGCTGCTCATGAGGAAGTAGCCTGCCCATAACGTCGCAAGCTCTTGATTTGAGGTAAGACGGGCACTTGGTCACCGAACCGAGATTGGGGGCTCGCACGGGGGCATGCGGAAGGGTGCGAGATGACAGAGGTTGGATCTTGAAGACTAGAAGTAGGTGAAACGTGAACGTCGGACCAGGTCCCCTTGAGACGAAAGCGATAAGATTGTGGTGTATCTTGACGAGCGAACCACCATAACGCAAAGCTGGCCTGGAACCCGTGAAGCACGAGCAAGCGCGCGGAAAGAAGAGTAGCAGGACATGCGCCCATGCGAGTCAAGAAAAGTAGAATGATGAAAGAATAGTGATTGTTGTGGATAAGACCATACAGGCTTAAATAGGTCCCGTCTCACGACTCGGTCGGGCTTGCTGAGGCAAAGCAAATCAGTACGAATTGACGACAAGGGTATTATCGCCAGTTGTCTAGGCTGTCGCAGCGCTTACGGCCATGTCGAATTCGACCGCGTTTGGGATGCAGCTTGAAGCGTTGGTGTTGAAGCACTCCTACCTGTATGCTGGGCTCTGAGATGGTCAGCAGGCTATCGAACCCAGACGTTGCAAATTGACACAACACGCAAGACATGAGACTGGATATGCATCTTGGTCTAACGGTTGGTGGGCAGTCAGGGATTCCCGCAGGTTGCGTAGTAGTAGAGCTGATTGTAGAGACTAGCTGATAACTTACAGTAGCTGCGTATCAATATATAATACCGGCGTTTGGAGAAAAGCGGCGCCCCACAATGACTTGACATGCTTGAAGTTCCTTCGCTGACATCGTCCTGCGTTAGCGGAATTCAATTACGGAGCAAAAGGATCTTATCGACCATCACTCCCTAGGACACCTACTGAATCACGACCTCAGTGACTATTCAGCAAGAACACCTGCTCTTACTCCTTCAATTCTATCCAACTCTTCCTATCCTACCCTCATTGTCCCCGCACTTCGAGGTTATAACTGATACTGGTAATGTCGTGGCAAGGTAAGGAGAACCACAGCTCGAGGCTTCTTTGCTTAATCGTGACCAGAGCGCTGACTCGATTTGGTGCACAGCATATGTCGACACCAGGTAGTCTCGGACTAAGTCGTGGAGTCAGAAAGACTGGATTTAACACATGAATAGCCTCGTTGATTCGGGCAACATCGACAAAGCCGCCATATTCAATGCTGAAGGGACCAGCGTCTGGGCTTCGTCTAAAGGTTTCGAGGTATGCCAGCCCTACGTTGATTATGAGTGCTGTGGTGACGAAGTCGGGATGTGGATACATTCTCCTCGCGCGAAACTCTATTCGCCCCTGCAGTGCCAGGCTGATACAGGGAAGTAGGTCGCGCCAGCAGAGATAAAAGAAGTGGTTAGCTCCTACTCAGACAAATCGACCGTCAAGAAGGTCCAGAGCGAAGGGTTCCACATCGCGGGCAGTCGATATGTTACAATAAAGGCTGACGAGAGGAGTCTGTACGGCAAGAAAGTATGAAGCAGCTTAGTCCATCCTGGGCACTATGGAAGGTTAACTGCTGATCTGTTGTTGACCAGGGGAAAGAAGGCGTGGTCATCGTCAAGACAACGCAGGCCATTCTAGTCACGCATTATCCCGAGACAGTCCAGCCTGGCTCCGCAACCACCACGGTCGAACAACTGGGCGATTATCTGATAAGCGTTGGCTACTGAGGACGAAGACTGTTTCCTTCCTTTTCATGCCTGATGATGCTGTACATTATTTGCATACATCTCCCAGGAAAGGGGTTGGTAGATAGGTGGGACGATAGCAAATCGACAGTCTAAAGTTATCTGCCCTGTCCGACATCTCTTGACAGTAACCGACCATTAAATACCTTGATGTTCCTCCTTCTCGAATGCTTGACGAGCGTCCTGCAACTCGCCGTCGTGGCACATGTACCGCCAGCCCCGTAGGTGTAGCTTCAACCAGGCTAACCATTGTACCGTGGCGCTTTCTGTATCTCACACAGGCAACTCAGCATTCCTGCGTCCTCCACTGGCTCTTTCGAACGCGATTCGCATATAAGGCCCTATGACCGGTATGTTTCCCGCAAAGCTTCCGATTGTCGCAAAGAAGTCGCCGAACAAGACAAATATGCCGTACAGTTCAATCAAAAAGCCGATCAATGGCCACCGCAGCAGTATCAGAGTGATCCCCGTTATGAATGCTGCTGTACCTTTCCACTTTTGCCGTCGTGTGAAAAAGATGGCCGTTTTCTGTAGGCCAATAATGAGGGTTAGACCGAAGATGAAAAGGATCTGCCACGATTATTGGACGGGACTTCCAAGTTCGACACGATGTGAGCGTGCATACATTGCCCATGGCTAACCTGGGAAGGGTCAGTAGAGAATGTAGAAGCCAAAGCGCAAGGGGACGTACATAGCTCTATCAAAGAACAGAATCACTCCCCCAATCAGGAAGAAGCCCCCTGAGGCTCAATGTCAGGCCGAACGTTTCCCGAGCTGGGCGAGTCGATTCCCGTACCTACCGCCTGAGCAGAAAGCTACTCCCACCTCTATCGCACCCATTGAGTCAGTATAGCTCCCGCACAAGGTCGACTTGGTGGTCAGGGAGCCGCACTCTGTGCATCGGTCAACCACATGCTAGGCATCTTGCTCGGAAGCGACGCAGCCTTCCGTCCCCGTGCAAAACACAAATTTGTGGAAAGTTGGTCGGCGCTTGTCGACAAAAGTTGCGCCAAGAGAGCACATATCTGTGACACGAAAGGCCTCTTGCAGTGAAATTACAAGCACGCCTTAGCGGTTGCGGCTCGGTTTTATTACAACTACTCTAGCAGCGGATGCTAGCAAGGCTTTTGGTGTAGAAATCTGTGACATCTACGAATATGTAGCATACCTGTAGCTTGGTCTTCGTCTATATCGGGTACTCGTATCAGCTCGGCCGATATAGTTCTGTATGTCTACTGATGTGGTCAAGCTACCCGCAAGACATTTTGGTCACGGCAGGCTCACTGAGCAGTCATTGTTGTACATATCTTCCTGTTTTTCGGCTGTCTCAACTTCACGACATAAAAGCTCCTTGTCTGCGATCAATGCTCTATGTTCCCCCGCTTCATTGCACGCAAGCGCTTTGGCAACGGTGATTCAGAAGACGCCGTAACTGATGCCCAAATCTACAATGGGCTTATCGGTATTCGATCAATATGAGCGCAGATCCAAGCTGGTCACGATTAAGCCGGAGCGCTTTCTTTAGACTCATACCGAAAGGATGAAGTCAGGTAGAAGGGGTTTGACTTTGATGGCCATACAAGGTGGCTTGTCGCTCAACTCGATCCGAGCTTGTGCAGCCGTGTCGCAAGCTGTTAACTCTGTCAATGGCGACCGATTCCTTGCTCCTACTAGGCCCCATTTCCGATTTGCTGCAAATTCTAGGTCTTCCCTTGGGTCGCAAAGGAGATTATGATTATTTTAGGACCACATGCGCACCCCGTGCTTCAAGATAATTTTCTGCGACGCCTTGGTTGAGAGCGCGGACAATCTCAAAGACCTCCCTATTGTGATATCTGAGTCTCGTCTTTGGATCGGTATACGGAGCTGGCAAGCCGGTGATGTCGCAATAATGTTTCTGATGCGCAGGGTGGAGCGACGGGGCAGACTCAATGTTGGTGTATGTTGCAATCGGTCCGGAAGACATCGATGCTTGCAGATTCCTCTCCAGGACGAGTGTAGCCAAATTCTGAGCAGCTTGTGTGATGTTGGAAGAAGTAGAACTCCCATTTATGGGTATAGGTGTTGCGGCGCCAGTCTCAATCGCAGACGTTGAGGGTAGTGGAGTCGAGGAACCACTATTGTCTTGGGTTGCCATCACGGAAGCTTCTTTCCGAGAGGCCTCTGATATGATCTGCTTTAAGTTTTTATTTCGACGCTGCGAAGGCTTCCATGCGGGATTGCGGAATGGACGGCGTTTGAGCGTCAGGTCCAGCTGATCTAAAAGCTGCTGGTGAGAATCGTCTCCGGAGGGTGTCGCGGGTGTCGCAGGAGCCATGAGGGCTGAAGGAAACTCTGCACGGCCTTGTAGAGCAGCTGGTACATATCTCAAGCAATAGAACTCTCTGCTGGGGGAAACCATCTGAGAACTACCCCGACGTAACCCTAAGTAAAACCTAATATCTGATTATGAACCTCCCGTCCCGAATATTTCAGGACATGACCCGAAGACACCTCCATTCCTGTACTTTGTCTTAGTCAATTGGGAAAGTAGATTCTTGGGCTTAAGTATTCGATACATGAGGCTCCAGCCCGAAAGGCAACTGCATCGATTGAGGCTAGATTACATTGATCATGGTGAGCAGGCTCTCAAGGCCTACGCTATTGAAGATTTACGTGTATTTAAAAGACTGCAACAGGAGAGTCCACACGAACATCAACAAAGCCTTCTGCTTTCCCGCATTATCAACAACGTCGTAAGGCACCGCATGACCACTCCACCTGCGTCAACACTCAAATGAGATTCGTTTATAGGAGAAGCTCAATGAGGCTGTCATGGTTATGAACAAGAACCTCCAGGTGCGTGTAACCTCCATCGATGGATCTGGGCTGCCACTAACGCAGGTACGGCGGGGACAGGAGATCAACGTTCAGAACATCAATGTCGAGCTCGTTGCTCAGATGTTCAAGAACTATCGCTCGAACGTACTGTTCCATCTCGAAGGTAGGCGATGGACTGCCATTCGAGCGGTTCTGGATACTGATCTCTTTTTGGCAGCAACTGAGAGTCTTCAAGAACCATGCTGAAGGCTTCGCCAAAACATTTTCGTTGAGTTAAAAGTATATTTGCGAGCGTTGGCTGCGTACAGTAGATCATGTAAAGTCGTCAGTGACCATCCCATGGCCTCGCATCTACACCGTTATTGCGTACATGTAGCAAAGTGCAGGAAGGAGTAAGTAGCTCTAACAGTCACGTGCTGTGGTACTTGCGCCTAAAATAGCGATGTCCGAAGGTTTCAAGGGCGTTATCGTAAATGAACACTTTTGCCTGCATGACTCTACAAAGTCAATTGGTCATGAAACGACACAAAAACACGAGGCTGGTATCTGGAGCAAATGGTGCTCAGACTGATGCATCGCAATTGGCCCGTTGAGGTAACGGCCTCACCCTTTAGACGCCTAACGGTACAAAGCCAGCTACCACTATGACTATAACATCCTCCCGTTACCTTGAACCAATCTCGCGATCCAAGACTGTGCTCGAGAGGAACGATGTCAAGCCCCCTCCACGACTCTGGCCCTCGGTAGAAGCTCCGTTCAAAGGCTACCACGCAGCGCCATCCGAAGGCTACAAGCAATCTTCAAGCGACACAGCAATCGTCATTGACAATGGCCCGTATCAATCTACGGACTGTATACGCAGCAATTTGCTGATTCACAAGCAGGAGCTGGCCTTGTGCGAGCGGGATGGTCCTTTGACAAAGCTCCTCGAATGTCATTCCCTGCGAATGTGGCTCGTTACAGGGATCGCAAAATCAATCGGACGGTGTCATACGTCGGATATGATGCTTTCGCCGATGCTACCACACGTGGACAGATTCGAAATGCTTTCGAACCCGGAAGCAGTGTTGTCGGTAATTGGGACGTGATGGAAGGAATACTAGACTATGCTTTCAGCGGACTCGGTCTGGACGGTGCAGAGGGCGGTCTGGATAGACCTGTGCTGATGACCGAGCCCCTAGCGAATCTGGCGTATTCACGGAAGAGTGCGAACCCACCTTCCTCAAGGGAAATCTGTCACTAACATACGATAGCTATGACCGAGCTCATATTCGAGTGCTACTCCGCCCCCTCCCTGGCCTATGGCATTGATTGCCTGTTCTCATACAGATACAATAAAGGAAAGAGCGGTTTAATCGTTTCTTCTTCCCACACGTCCACACATCTCATTCCCGTCCTGAATTCAAAACCAGTCATGGCAAGCGTCACACGCTTGAATTGGGGCGGATCTCAGGGGGCGGAATATCTTCTCAAGCTTCTGAAGTTGAAATATCCTACCTTTCCTGGCAAGTTCACCGATTATCAGGCAGAAGACACGGTCCGGCAGCACGGCTACGTTTCCCTAGACTTCGACAGCGAGATGCGGCATTACTTGGACTGGTCCGGCCTTGAAGACAGAGACCATATAATTCAGTACCCATTCACGGAGGCTATTGTCGTCGAGAAAACCGAGGAAGAGCTAGCTCGAATCGCCGAGAAGAAGAGGGAGGGTGGCCGAAGACTGCAAGAGCAGGCAGCTAAGATGAGACTCGAAAAACTCGTTAGAAAGGAGCAGGAACTCGAATACTACAAGGATCTGCAAGGCAAGCTTCTCAATCAGACCAAGAAAGAGACCAAGCGCTTGCTGGACGAAGACGAATTTAAGGATGAAGCCCATTTGGACAGGACAATCAAAGATCTTGAGAAATCTGTACGGAAAGCGAGGAATAAGGATGTCGGTGGGCCAGAAAATCCAGAGGAGGAAGAAAAGGCTACGTTCCCGCTATTGGAAATCCCAGATGACCAACTAGATGAAGCTGGCCTGAAAGAGAAGAGACACCAGCGGCTGATGAAGTCTAACGTAGATGCACGAGCTCGTGCCAAGATCGAGAAAGAGAATGAAAAGGCGCGTACAGCCGAGCAAGAAAGATTGGATAGTGATCGGCGAGACAATGATCTGGAAGGATGGTTGGAGCAGCGTAGAGCAGCGCGGACGGTAAGCAAATAATTTGGCCTCTACGACCTTGAGCTGTGGAGGCTTAAATGCAACATAGGTCGTGCTACAGAAGCTTAAAGATAAAGAAAAGCTGAAAGCGGATCTTGGCAACCGCAAATCCCTCGCAAGCCAGAACCGAATGAAGACATTGGCAAACCTTGCGTCCGATCAGCCGGGCCGCAAGCGACGACGAGGTGGAGACGATGACAACTTCGGCGCAAACGATGACGACTGGGGTGTTTACCGGACAGTTGCGACCGGCGAACAGAGCGACGATGAAGAAGAGGAAGACCTTGGCATGACGCTGAAAGGAATAGAAGCGCAACTGCTGAAGTACGATCCTAGCTTCACGGAACACAATACGCGAGAAGCACAAACCGACTGGACCAAGAGTCTCATGCACGCTTTTCTCCGGGGTCCACGGCCGTTCAACCCCGAAAGTCAGCAAGAGAGTCACCAAGTACATCTCAATGTCGAGCGAATACGAGTTCCAGAGATTGTATTCCAGCCCGCAATCGCAGGACTAGATCAAGCAGGTATAGTCGAGATAGCGAGGGATATCATCAACCATGGCTTGTCCAAGCCGCAGGACCGTGACAGTATCCTACATGACATATTTCTAACGGGTGGCAACACGTTGTTCTCTGGCTTCGAGGAGCGTCTACGCCATGAACTGCGTGCAGTCTTACCTAGCGACTCTGCTATGCATCTTCGCCAAGCTGGGGACCCGCTCCTGGACGCATGGCGAGGCGCCGCGCAATGGTCACGCGAGCCTGGCTTCCAACAAAGCAGGATTACCAGAGCAGAGTATCTTGAGAGGGGCCCAGAATACATGAAGGTACGTACCATCCTGCGTGGATCATCATGAACCGCTGGACTGACAGTTTCGTCAGGAACATAATCTTGGCAATGTCCTCAATGTTTGAGTAACCTAAGCGCTTTTGATCGAAGGACGCAGCAATTGGCGCTTGTCTACGTCGCTACTATTGTGGACTCATGTTGGAGTTCTATGCTGCCAAGCTGGATCTGCCAGTAAAGTGAAGCTTGCGGCAATGTTGGCACGTATGCCATGCCAGTTCCATACAAATATACCTGGCAAAACACGGCTACCTCATACTAGCCCCGGACGCCATCAGAAACCGCCCCTAACATATGCAGCGTATCCACTGTCTATAGACGTCAACGCCTGCAGCACCCTTCGTCATCATAAGGCGACCAAGTGTAGAGGTCCAGCTCAAGGCCAAGTGTGCAGCATCAAGCGACACTGGGTCGGTTATTCAAATCGTCGTTGTCGCCGACACTTCTTCTTTGTGGCACTTGATTACTTCCGCGATAGGCACTGCCATCCAGCTGATGGTCAGCACCGAGATCTGCAACCGCTTGAGCAGCAGAAGCCTGCAATTGGCTAACGGCCGACGATCCCATGGGAGCGGTAGGAGCCTGTATGTGCTGGTGAGGATGGTTCGAGGGGCGTGGGAGCTCGATGTTCGGAGGCGGCTGGGGAAATTCGCCTTGAGCCTCGATCAGCCGCGACTGCAGACTGATGATGTAGTCCCGTAGCTGGTAGTTCTCCGCCTGGATGGCTTTGTAGCTCTCAGAGAGAGCCGAATAGTCTTTGACTTGTGCTTCGAGCTGTTTAATGTGCCCCTCCTTTCTTTGCCTAAAAGCACGCTGATGACAGTTAGTAAGACTTCATAGTAGAGGTTAGTGATGTCAATTCAAGTGATCCATTGGGGCACTCAGATCTGTACAGGTTCTTCAGAAAGCTAGTCTTGCTTACAAAGGCAATCACGTGATACTTCGCAACAACAGTTCCGACGAAATTAACCCGACATAAACACGAAATTCATCAACTTCAAAGCACTTACCTGCGCAGCCCGATTCTGTGCAGCACGTTTCGAAGTCGAAAGCTCGCGTTTGCCGCCTTTCCTACTATCGCTTGCAGTACCGTTGTCATCGCCTCCGCTCTCACCCGGACTTCCACCCCTCATTGCGCTACCCGCAATAGCTGGATCAATGTTGTGGTCGTGCGGACTCGCAGAGCTTTGGGGCTGCAAATTGTCGACCTGGTGCTGTGGTCGCACGTGGGGTGCGAGCTGCTGAGCAAGAGCTAACATCGAGGCACGTCAGCTTCTGGACGCCGTGCCTGTACAAAAAGCACCATTATTACCCACCTTGCTCGACAGCATGGTCCTATCGCGATATGTCAGCTACACCCCTCGAGATTTACATACCGAGTGCCGCTCGACTTACTGGCTCGTTCCGCATGTTGTGCGGCGCTGGCGCAAGAGTTGGCTGCATCTTCAAGCACTCGGACGACCTATACTGGGCAACAAGGACGTCCGGCTGACAACGAAAGGCCTTTGTTATGAGACTAGGAGCGTCGATTCGTGCGCCCTGCTTGGCAATAGCTCTAAGTTGCAGCTATGTGCGTGCCGGTGGCGGTCGCAACAGATCCTCCCTCGCTACCCAGAGCGCCGAGGAGGTGAGACACACTTCCAAACGGATTTAGAGATGCCTTGAAGGCATTTATGCAAGATGCAAGTGGTCTATCTCTTATATGATTGCGCCGATGCTGCTCTTCTGTGCCAGAGCAGCTTAGTAAGACAATCTCGGAGGTTTGGCTTCTCCCATCTGTTTCCGGCTAGTTAGATTTGACTAGCGCTTCAAGCCTTGGCTCTCCTTGCATCTATCATAGCCTACTTTACTACGCATGAGACCTCCATTCTACCTGGGCGTGAGCGGAAAAAGATTGTTTCAATTTCCACTATAGTACCGTTGGCTCCAGTAGCATTGAACGTATCCCTACGTTTACACCCATTATTATCCTCGACGCAAGCATCAACTGGACCCGATTCTGCGGCTCCGACTAACGGCGGTTATTTCTGTGGAGAAAAGTGACCGTGGTGGTCGAGTGCACTGTCCAAAATCGACTGCGCAACTGCTTGTCCAACCGCCACGGCTACGTTGAATGTGACTTGTACAACGATCCCGTTCGCTCCATAACTGTGTCCAAACATCCTCCCTGTCAGACCACGCTGGGCTCTCCGCATCATGAACTCTGCAAAGCAGATACCAGCGTCCAAGGCACGCAGTCTCCCGGACCCCTTCTTAGGCATCGAACGCCCAAGGCAAGAGCGTCAACCGATAGCGTGAATGCTGGACTTTCTGGACCATCGTGGTCCGGATAAGAGGCTGTTTTGACCATGATGGAACGGAAAAAGCGCTCGGTCGTTTCGATGGTGAACCCGCTGGGCAGGAATTGCTGGCTGCAGTCAAGGTTGACATTATACTCCCCAACGGTTCCGGTCGTCGTAAACCGAACCCGTTTGACAATGGCTGGCACGTCCTGGCCAACAGCCAGATCCCGGCCGTAATCTCTACCTACATACGTGCCAAAATGCTCGGTGCTCAGATCTCTGAGCGCTGGTCGAGGCGAGACGTCTAGTGCTAACGCCGATGATAGTATTGGGCAAACGAGTATATCTGCAATAAGGAACAGGGAGCGCACCGCTGCAATTTGGGAAATGGGCCACATGCCAATGCGTTCCACTTATTCTGGGAACCATATGACGCGACAACAATTAGTTCATGGCCGGAAGTTCCGAAGGTCCCAAAGAATACGAGACTTCATATATTAACGAACGTCGCAGACCTTCGGAACGATCAAATGGAGACTCCTGAACGATCTTCAAATGATTGTATACTTAGTGCACCCTTGCTACGCGGGATGGATGCTACACATGCGGATCATAAACGTGGGTCGCGCAGATATGACATTGCAGGGATCAATCGGGTCATATCTGACCATTCATCTCATCATTGCACTTGTATTGGTTCCGGGGGCTTTTCTACGCGTGCGCGATACGTGTCGCTTGTCTTCCTTCAGCCGCCTCTCGACCATTGGTACTGGTGCGTTGTGACCTCGTACGATTGCGCAGCTCGATATAGCTGAAGTATCCACTCAATGGGACGCAAGAGTTCGGCCGACTCATATCTGTCGAAGCTGACCTTGAGCGCGGAAGCGCCGCGATAGAGCATGAATGAGCGGTCGATGTTGAGATTTGCTTATTGAATGTTGAATACCATGACGAAAGCTTGTCGGCAAGTCATGAAATACACGCGAGGAACAACAAGCTCGGAGAGAGTCCCGCGAGCTCCGAAGCAAGGCGCTTAGACACTTCACTTAGACATGAAGGTGCACGTTTCTCGGCTTCTTGGCTTCCAAGTCGTTGCGCAATGCGCTTTACTCTGTCGCTTGGGTTGATCATTGTGATAGGGCAGGGTACGGGTGGGACGTCACCGCAATACAAGCGTCAGTAAGCGCGGCAAGCGTTGTCTCCCCATATAAACACTTGGGGCTGTCATCGGCTTGGGAGGATGCTGTGTTCTCAGCCCAGCAAAACGCAGCGCTAGCCATTCCGCCTTTACGAACGAAATTTCGAAGGACTGAAGCGGACAATCCTCTGGGCAAAGCAACGGGAGAGCCTGAAGTTTTTCTGGAGAGTCTTAAGGTCAGAGGGTTGAAATCTTGGGTACGGCATTGCCACAATGAAGCGTATGAGAGTCTCAGGACCTTTCCATTCACTCACTTAGCTAACGCTTACTTCAAAGCGTCTTGGTTTCTGTCGACCTGCAACGGCCTTCTTGCGCTGTTTGCATTGACTATCGATGCATGGCCATTCCACCCATCGCTGGACAGTTCGACCCAGCTCATAGAAGGCACCCTTCAAGCTCGTCAGGCCGGAACACACAATGGTCACGACAACTCCCGAAGCGGCTATGCTGGGACCTTTCACTGCTACAAGGGCGGGACATGGATGGTGCAGTCGCAGATCAACAACACCCTGGACCAAGCTTGCACGACAACGGACTTCGACCATGACGCTCAGCATTTCAACTTTACGCTGGACACCACCAACGGTACGAATGCGATTCAAGAGATTCGTCACGAATTCAGGCACTGTGATAATCCTCCGCAATTCGGAGTCTGGAGCTCGGAGTGCAGTCAGCCTGACCAGGCCTATATCAATTATGCGGTGGACTTCAAAACGACAGCATATAACAATACGGAAGCCTGTCGATTTGCGATGAGGAGGATCCTTGCGCATTGTTATGGCAAAAATCAAGACACGAGAGGTGGGTGGTGGCAATTCGATCAGGACTCAACGACGTACAATGTCGATCCGCAGACTGTATCCGGAGGCACAGATCAATGAAGGATTTCGAAGTCGTACATTGGGCCGCTTTTGGCCGCAGACTTCTTCTTGACTGGTTGCGCTGGTAATCAGCGATTGAACTGCGGTTTTAGCGAAAGCCCTCTTCTTAGTTGGCAGCTTTCAAGATATTAGCGATTGAACGTGTGTCCCGACATTCCTGGTCGTGTCCTACTATGGCGTACATTCGCGGGGTTAGCCGATGAAGAGATCCTAGGAGTTTGGCGACGGGGTGGCGAATGTAAAACCATGTCCCGATCCTGACCAGACATACCATTACTGATTTTCGTCATCGATTCTCGGAGAAGCGTCAGAGCAAAGGATCTATGTACTACATCTTGACGAGCCGCGAGGAATCGTTCTTCTGTTTGAGCTGAATCAACGCTGGCGTGTGTTAGCGATAAGCCTTAGAGTAAATGTATAAAAGAAAGAATAACGCAGTGCCTGGTGCTACGTCCTTGAAACCTGAAAGGTTCGGCATGCTACGAATGGACGACGCGTCAGCGGTGCCTTACTTGCCGCCAACGGTCCAACATTGTGGGCGACGTCGTCATCGCCGGAGCTGCCAGGCTAGACCGACGTGTTTTAGGAAAGTCGAGGCTTCCGGCAGGTCCCGTCTTTGCAGGAGAATTAGACAGAAATTGCCGGCGCCAGAAAAGGTAACGCTTGGGTGTGAATGTCTGTATGTTGTTTCTACTTTAAACCTAGGCGTCTCCGTGGGCTCTGATGCTCCAGGTTGCTAAGGGTGTCTGTTTTCCATGATGGTACACCGGGAGCGTATTTTCCCGCAGTAAGTTCCGGGACTACAGTTCGAAATTGAAGCATAAATCGATTTGATGACTGGCTGTGATTGGGAAGGATCTTTTAAGACCTCAATTTCATGAACACCCTAGACGATGCAAGAGCAGGCACATTTCAATAATTGATGGTACATATATAATTTTGTAACAGTGAGGCTCAGTTATTCCATCTCAAATTTGATGAAAATTCGAATAAGGTATAGGTCTGATTAGGTCCAAAAAACCATACAATTTTTGAAGTAGTAAGCCACCCAGCTGTCTTGCGTAAAAATGCTATGTGTAGCCCGGCCCGTAGCCTCATTCCTCCATACATAAGGTCCTTCAAAAATGCATCCGAACACACCCCCCTCTTAAGTAACGATAACTCTTTATCTAATTTGAACGGCCAACACCTCCAAGTAATCATTTAGAAATAAGCAACTGGGTTGGACGAGTTAAAGACACCCATGGCAACGTCCCAGTGCTCCACAAGACATGTGCCGATCATCCTCCAAATGTCGGCAATGGCACCCACACCTTGCACGGCGGAAGTACCCTTGAAATATGTGACGGAGAAGTCGGAGCCCGTGGCGTTGGAGCCGACGAAAACATTGTGAATCTCAATGGTGCTGGTTGCCAACATGGGCTTCAGAGTCTTGATGGCCAATGCAACACCGTTGCCGGGAACCCTACGTTTTAGAATCAATACAGCTCCTTATGTGGTGAATCTGGGCAATGCGACACGCATATAGAGCGGTTGTAGCCCCTCAGATACGGGCCATCGACACACTGGAATGAGGGTCATACGTGCATGAGGCAAAAACTTACTCAGGGGCATGGTTGATGAAGTCGGTTGCCACGTAAGTGTACTCGGCAGTCTCGATCTGCTTCTGAATGTATAGGAGCTGGCCGTACTCGGTGATAGCTTGGAGCTGTTCTTCCTTGGAGGCATACGGCTTGGTGCTTTTCGGGCAGCCCAGGCTGTAATACTCGCTGACGTCGGCGTGATGACCATGGCCGGGGGCGGCTCCGACGAAGGATGTAACAGAAAGAGCCGCGGCAATGACAGTTGAAAAATGCATCTTGGAGAGAGGAAAGGTTGTTTTGAAGTGAGTTAAGAGGTGATTAACTTGACCGGTTGCGTAGGAAAGTCTCCAGGGTGATGATGGGAGATCCTAAAATGGGGCACTTCAGCGTCTTATACATCCTCAATGGACCCTGTGCCCAGCAGCCGGTCTTCGTTATTGCACGTCGTCGACATTTGGCTCTGCCAAGCCGCGAATTTTGATAGGCTCCCTTGCCCATTTTGTGGGGATGCATGTTGCGTGCCAAGCCACATGGTAGAAATTGTTGGATCTCGTTACCTCTTGTTCCTGTCAGGGTGTTCCAAGGAACAGGCTCGTCGACATTCCTCTGAGCGAGCAATTGACCGGTTCTTGCATCCTCAGGGTCTGCTCCACATTCAGATCCGGCGTCGACAGACCTCACGGAACTCGTGGCATGACGCATTCGGCATTGAGAGGAATGCGAACAGTCGTCGCTCGACACCACTAGCGCGAAGGTTATGATAACGTCAATATCTTCAATATTTCCTGTTGTCAAGGAACTGCCCAGTCAAGACACTCTACTCTACGCAGAACAACAGCCACTGTGGTACTCGAGTCGATGCAAGTCAGTGGCTGTGTCAGACAAAGCTCTAGTACAATCTATCTTTCAAAGTCAGCAAGACGAAGGAAGGACTTCATTCCGAGGTTCGAATTCCCAAGATCCGTGGAAAGGTAAAGTAGCGGCTAATGATCGATGGAGTCGTGGCCGACTAGCCGAGCTGTCCGGTTCGGTGAGGGCAACCAATCGGAGGTTGCTCCGCTGCACTAGTCCCCTTCCATCGCCGCCTCTCCTCCCAAAAGGGACGAAGAAATGAGAGTGTGCCTGCGTGCGTGGTCGAATTCGGAATATCAGCCACCGCAATTCGTTGACCGAGCTGCTTTCTGCTAAAGAACGAATGAGGATATATTTAACATAGGTGACTTTTAGTACACGCTTGTTTATAATGCTTAACCACCCTATCCAGGCGAAAAGCCACAAGTTTCGCACATTGCGCTTGTTCAATTTATCTAGCTTCTCGGTAACTGTGAGTGCTTCACAAAAAGTGTCTTCTCTTTATTGTTGCTGTTGCTGTTGCTGTTTTATCGCTTTGATCAACGAAAATGTCTATCTATCTGTTGTATCAACAGAGTTGATCGAACACCTAGGAGCAAGATTTAGAGTAGCACTCGTCTGCAAATTACACAATAATAGCGATAACGACAATAATCGCAATGCGACGATCGACGAGCAGTTTTTGATTGAGGACTTGGATAAAGTGGATGGACGCGATGTGCGAAACTTGTGACTTTCCGCCTAGGTAGGGTGGGTAAGCATTATAAACAAGCGTGTGCTAAAAGTCACCCATTAAACATATCCTCTCACCAGTGCCAATAACAGTCATCGTGGCAATGTTAGCCAGGTCCAAAGTCGTTGTACCCCGTAGAGTATCATGGACCTTGTTTGCTGCGGACCGGGCCTTTCAATCTACTCCGCGTTCAGGCGGTCGTACGGGGTAGTTGCTTTCACGTCTCTAATGGTAGACCGAGGGTCGATGATGATCTTGGCCACTGAGGATGCCAAGCGAAAATAGATCAACGCTCGTTTCCCTCAGCACTGAAAGAGTGAGAGCGCAAGTTCTTTTAAAGCTCTGTGCTGCAGGCATCACGCGATAAACGCTAGCATTACCGGTTTCAGCTACAATTAATGACCAGAACCGATCGGGATCTTCCACTTTGCAGCCTTTTGACGATTCCTCATGGGCCTTTGGACGCAGTCTTCGCATGGCAGCCCACTCAGTGTTCTTCAAAGGCCCTAATAGAGTGTACCAGCAGCGAGACGTTTATCGATATACCTGTGACTAGATGCGCTCAACCTCAAGAAAGCTTCTGCGCTCAGGGAGGTATTTTGACCTGATCAGATACAACCGGAGAGTGTGGCATTCCATGCTTGAAAGAGAGTCTGCTCTATGAAGCAGATGTTGATGTGCTTCGCTAGCATCGAATTTGTTCACGGCCCTGTAAACGACCCATGTTTGAAGGGATACAAAGCTCTTCCACTACACTCCGCTTGGCAGTCGACGAATCGACTGCCACGGGGAAAGTATGTTGTCTTACCCGTACTTCTCTGCTGTCGCCATGACGGCCTCGATCCACGTCTCACGACCGCGGCAGTCCTGACAGCTCTCTACGGATCCATTCCGAGGAGAACACGGGTCTATGCTAGATTTCCGACGTGCTGCATCTTTCGCTTTCGGAATTGCAGTGTTCTGTTTAACTTCCAGATCGACAATGAACTGTACAGCCACATAAAAGGAAGCCTTATCACCTCAGCATACGGCATGCTTATATTAACAAACCCTTTGATAAGAAGGAGTGCGATTTGCGTATATCGAATGAGATCCGTGCACTTAGACATTCCTCTTCCTCTGTGCGAGATATTCAGACAGTCTGGATCTCAGCGAATCTGCGAAGACTTATGTGTTTGTCCGGTTCGGTTAAGTAATCTTCTTTCGGTTCCCCACGATCGATAGGTACAACAGGGTTCAGGCAATTTCGTGCATAGAGTACGGTGCGAGACCCGAGGAAGCCGCTCGATAATATCACCGCCTTGCTGGGGCCTGTGGCAGCAATTCCCACCGGATTTGCAAAGAAGTCTCTTTCCCGATGTTCAACTCACTGTTGATCACTCGTCGCAGATTGCCGCGTTTGTCTTCTTGGGATTTGGACACCTGTCGCAGGTGTTATCTGTTGACTGGGCGAACTCCAGTCTGTAGACTGCTGTTGGTGTATTGCAGAGGAATGTGAGTTTATCAAGTAGGCCTTCGCCTTAAGCAGCTTTTTTTCTTCTTTTTCGTACACTGTCCCAGCTCATTGTATCATCCTGGGCTCGCAAGATTTTTGGAGCGTACTGAAATGCCAGGCTGTCGTGAGATCGGCATTTTTCAACAGCTCCAAGTCATCAGAACTCGTTCTTCCGTGATGACTGAACTCCAGTACTCCCAGATTCAATCCTGTGCGTGATGGGCTATCTTAGGCGCCCCTTTTTCCTGTTGAGACTTGTCTAGGATGTCATATCCCGTAGGCAAGCCATTGTCATAAGGGTCCGAAGACATCGCGAGGTGAGACAGGCCATTGATAACATAGACCAATGCGTGCTATGACAGACCGGCGCCAAGGTAATCCAATTTATACTTGAGCGGACGCCATTGACGGTCTTGTGATGCTGATATCAGATAAGGACAGTCCTACTCGCCGTGTATAGCCTCTGGCCCGAGACTTCGCGGATCAGTAACAAGTCAGTTGCTCAACGTTGCAGAGAAACTGGCGAGACTAACCAAAACATAATACTACAACAGCCGCGGAATATATAATTGAGGAGCGGAGAGCGCTGTTTCTTTGTAGCATATAGATCTTCGCTCCATCAATACAACAGTGCTTCGATGGCCTGGCGCAACACAGCAGAAGCTCGCCAAAGCTGCGTCGGCATAAGTGCCAAGGTTTGTTGGGTAGAATCCCTGGTCGGTGAAGTCCTCTTTTGACTCTATTCTGTCAGAGGTCTTTCTGTAAGGGTCTCACTCAAGTACCAATATACCCTTTCGGTTTGACTTGTTGGAAATGGTTTAGCCTTGATGAAATAGTCTACCTCTATTCCTTTAACACTCTTGGACGTGAAGAAATGATCGAATGTGTGCCGAATTGTTGGCTAACCATGGATTAAACAGTCTACCGAAGTATGGAATATGAAGATTGATCGAACAGCAACCGAATTTGCACAATCTTGCAGTACCAGTGAACCTTAGGAATCCTTTCTTCATCATGCCCTCGGACCCCTCTCGGCTCTGGATGGGGGACAGTCATTTGAACCCAAGCATACATTGATTGGTCTCTCGCATCCCTCCTCCGCTTCCCATCTCCATAGTCAGTATCGAGGTGATCATCAAACGGTGGTGCTAATGCTCACGACACTGAAATCATGCTCCTCTCTGTGGGTCCTTAGCAGTGAAACGTCATGTTTCAGTGGCTGCTTAGTACCCGTCTTTGCTCCGAGTCCTTACCAGGAACATTGACTAGAATCGCCGCACTCGAGTAATGCCATACCGTGGATGCTTGGTTCCCATAGGCGAGATGTACAACTGCAATCTCCTGGTTACCGGGATAACCAAACCAAGAGATGTCATTGCGCCAGTTCGAATCCCAAGCCCTCGGAACCACCTGTATAACAATTGGCCTTGATCAGTTCCGTATACGCAGGAAATGTTTGAGCCTGGAAAATAAGGCAGGGAAGCGCATGAGGTATGCACTAACATCGATTGCGCAACTGGACTCGTCATCGCCATCGCTTGAGATCTGGATTCCATGGAGGCCAGTTGACACGAGATCGGCGTCCTCAAGATCATCACCATAATCGAAAAGAGGTTTCTCATCATTATTTTCGCGCAGGTCTACTTACTGTGTGTCAGTCATGTCCAGGCTAATGCCGCAGCCCAAAGGCGTTGAACGCGTCGAATAAACCGAAGCTGTCGAAGCAGGCTCACGCACCTTCCATCACAGCATGTAGATCTACTGGAAGCCCTAGTCTATGGAAGATGGCGAAGACTATGGCGTCAATACCTTTGAGAGCCATAGGCAGGTTGTTCGTAACCCTGTCGTTTGTGTGAGCGTAGGCGTGCGCGCAGTGGAACCCTAGAGTGCCTCCTATGTTACATACTATAAGCAGGTAGAGCTAGGAAACAACTGGTGATAACCTACCTTTTGGGAAGAATTCAGGGCTCGTGAGTGCCTCTTTCGCACGATGGAACAGTGTGAAAGACTCCGTTTCAACTGTACTAGGGCTTCGGAAGATACCGCCTAGCTGCTCATGGGCGTACAGATTATATGTAAGTGTGATCCGATGACCGGCAGTGACCTCTTTGACTTCGTGCTCGCAGTCGCTGTAGAATGCAGCCCACTTGATCTCTACATCTTGATCGCTCCAATTGTAGGCAATACTTTGATTGCCAGCGGCAGAACCGTGGGCGATGCATAGCTCACCCCCCTGATGGCGATATGGCAAACACACGACGAGGGAGCCGAATTGTGTAAATCCCCGAGGAGTGTCAACGTGCGGTTTGAACTTACCCGATTGAGCAGAGTATACCTGCCGAGAGTTCATCAGCGAAAGGCTTGACCTTTGGGGACAAAACAGGGGGCCTGACATTAAGCTTGTACAACTCTGCAACTACACCTAAGTTGTCGACAAGAGTACGTCCTCCATCACCCTCCGCGGCGGGTATCGCAATGTCCGGCAGTAGCGTTTGAGCGACAGCTCCGATGATGCCTACATCATATGGATTGAAGTTGGTGGAGAATCGATCACTATCCAGCTTCGCTGCCTTGCGATATGACTCGTCTAAGACATCTTCACCACCCCTGCCAAAAGAAGCTGGCGAACAGTCATCAAGCAAGCCAATGAGGGTTTGTTGGTCGTCGGACTTCTTAGCGTAAGATTGGGGCGGAAGCGTCAGCTTGCCGATGTTCTTGCCGTCGGCTCGATCCCAGCGGATGACGACTGGGGACGAGACTGACTGGCGGTCGGCCACATTCTCCTTGATCCTCTCGAAAACGGAATGTTTGCCTATGGGTACGCAGCCGGCACAGCAAAAGGGGGTGTTGGCCCTGGAGGCAGCAACACTCAGCTGCTGTAGCAAGGTGCTCTGTACGACGTTCTCGTTCTTTTCGGAACTGGGACTCGACGTAGAGTCCGACATATCTCCCTGTAGGCGAGGGCGGGGCAGCTCGCTTGGGAAAAGGATTGAAGAAATTTGGTAGCATGGAACGTTCGCAATTACAATTACTATTTGTGGATACGGCGCGCCATGTTGGGGCGCGTAAATGACTTTTGAATGAGAGAGCACCTGCCTCTTGACGTGCATCATGACAAACAACAATTGCCACTTCTTGCAAGAGCGCTTTACCCTCGAGATGACTGAATAATAAACACCTGCCGGACCTTCTAGCGCAGTCTTTGGGAGATTCAACCTACCGTTGGTGTTACGCCATGCGTACACAAGTTCTATCATCAAGCGCGTTCATCGGATGCGGACATTTCATGCTCAGGGGCCAGCGATTCCATTCACATGGCAGCGTCAACATGAGAGCAGAATCCGAGAATCTTGACCACACCAAATATATCCAGTGAGAATGCACACGCTAAGCCTGGCATTTGGATCTCCAGCGCTAGGTAAAACTTGCGACCGTAAGCCAGCATCCCACGCTTTTCCTTTTTGTTTCCATTGGGCAGTCTCGTCCGAACGTGGGCGAATTGCAGGAGATGGATGCGCGATCCTTGGAGCGGGGAACAATGCTGGAGATCACAGATAAGAGAAGGCAGGATCCCTCGTAGCTTTGCTCCGGTTTAGCTCCTGCCTTCTCTCGAGCGACGCACGTTGGACGCGACACAGTGAAGCGAGCGTCTCGTTCTTGACAAACAATACCTCTGGCTTGATAGTACAAATCTCATACCGTCTCCGTTGATACTCTCTGTTATCTGCAACTGTAGACTCGCCATGTTCGGGTTGTTCGTGAACGAACGCATCGCGCTCTTGATAACAGCGTCGCTAGTTATGTATCTCCTCTACTTCATCGTTCTCCTTGTTTACAGGCTGTACTGGAGCCCGATTGCAAAGTTCCCAGGACCGAAGTTGGCTGCGGCGACGTACCTGTTCGAAGGATACTACGACGTCGTGCAACGGGGTAAATACACTTTTAAGATAAGAGATTTACATGCAAAATACGGTCGGTCCCCGCCCGATCTGCCTCTTGATACAATACGCTGAAACCGTGTCGTCCCAACCTTCAGGACCGATAGTTCGAATCAGCCCTGCTGAGCTCCATATCAACGATCCTGACTATTACGATAGCCTGTACAATCGGGAAGGTAAATGGGAGAAGAATCCCTTCTACGTGAATTCTTTTGGGAACACCGTCTCGGGCTTTGCCACCGTCGATCATGATCTTCACCGCATGCGACGAGCAGCCATCAACCCTTTCTTCTCCAAACAAAAAGTGATGCAACTACAGCCCGTCATCCAGCGGCTGGCTGACAAGCTCTGCGCTAAATTTGAGAAATGCCGTGGCACGGACGAGGTGATACCATTTGAGTGCGCCTTTGATGCCTTCACCATGGATGTTATCACTGAGTACTCGCTGGACACGAGCTTCGGTTACCTTGACCATCCAGGTTGGAGCAGCGACTTCCGCGAATTGGAGCGAGCGTTTGGCGAGATGGGCTATATGCAGAAGATGTTTCCACCTTTGATTAGCATTATGCAAAGCCTGCCAGACAGACTGGTGATTTGGATGGACCCAAAGTCGAAGCTATTGCTGGACTTTTTCCGAAACTGCTACGCAATCGCGGAGAGAATGGTGGGTGAGACCGATGGCACCAAGTACGAGGAAAAGGAGCACCCAACTATCTTCTACGAGATTATTCACTCGGATCTGCCCCCAGCCGAGAAGACTCCGAAACGTCTGGAAGGAGAAGCAGCGGCTATCTTGGGTGCTGGCGCGGTAACCACAGCATGGACGCTCACTGTGGCCATGTACCATCTCACGGTGAACCCCGAGAAGCTGGCCAGACTTCGAGCCGAACTAGGAGAAGTCATGCCTGATCCGCACCAGCCGGCAAAATTGCAGCAGCTCGAACGCTTTCCATATCTTACGTCCGTCATTATGGAAAGTCTACGGCTTAGCAATGGCGTGTCAACTCGTCTTGCGCGTGTTGCCCCAGATCGTAGTATCTACTTTCGAGATTGGGAGATACCAAAGGGAACCCCTGTAAGCATGACCTCGACATTGATACATCAGAACCCGGACATCTTTCCGCAGCCATTGGAATTCCTTCCGGAGCGTTGGCTTGACGCAAATGAGAAGCAGCAGCTAGAGAAATATTTAGTGCCGTTCTCAAGGGGCTCGAGGCAGTGTGCCGGCATTAAGTTAGTTCGTCCCGTGTCTCCCGAGCTTGACGCATCCTACTCCCCAGCCGGCCATCTGCTCTTGAGAAGTCTTATGCTAATGATCTTGAAGTCTTGCTTGGGCAGAATTATACATCATGACCGCTGCGATGTGTACGAGGTTCGATCTGGAAGTATACGAAACCACGAGGGAAGATGTGGATATCTACAGCGATATGCTGATTGCCGAGCCAAAGAGATATGCGAATGGTGTCAGATTTCGGATCAAATGATTCTTCATATCAGATCAACACAAAGACGAATGAGGCTCGCATGCCAGGGGAGCGAATAAAACAGACCCGTCGAGTATATAGGAGGAGGCTTTTGGGTTGAGCATTTCGAGAGATTCGTAATCCTCCTTTGGTGTGGACTTGCTGTCGTTACCTATATGCGATGTCCTGATAAGATATCCTAGAGTGATAAATGGAAATTACAAGCCTGTTTGTGGCTCGTCGCGTGATGTGTAAATAGTAGTTGTCAAGTCCCAATTTCCATGTTTCCACACATTTACCAGATCTACTTGTGACTTGCTGTAACCACGCCGCCGCAAGCGCTAGAGATCGTTACGGCCTGGATCCTGATCCGAAAAGTTTTCTCTCTGTTTAAACAAAGAGATGAAATCGAAGTTTGCCAAAGAAAGCAATCAAAGATTGCTACGCTACTAATATGTGCACTACGCTCACTAGCGGTTGACTCAAAGATTACAGCTCCAACAGAGTTTCCAGTATCAGCTCGAAACAACTCCGTACCACACCATCCCCATCACCCCACCAAGCAAAATTGCCACCGGAGCTGATACCCCAAACCATCGCCCACCGACAAAAGATGTCGCGGTGACCACAACCCACCACGGGTCGCCACCGAGGGGAGAGCCGGACTTGAAGTCCGCTCCCACATATCCAATCTCAAACAGCCGATAGACAGCAGTATACACCAATCCTACCGCCATGGCATTCACGCCCCGAATTCCGGACGTCGCCCATCGATATCGGCGCAAAACACTCCAACCGCCCATGGTGCCGGTGTGCAGGATCAATCCCGGAGCAAAGATGGCAACAAAGCCGATGATCGCTCCTGCTGCTGGGTTGAGACGGCGAGGGTCCCCCACAGCGAGGGTGGCCAGATATACGGCGAAGTTGAAATTGGGGCCAGGGAACGCTTGGATGATGGCCAGGCCTAGAAGGAAATCCCGAGCGGAAACCCATCCCTGAGCGACGACGTACTCTCGCAGCAGGGGAATCACCACAGGCCCTCCGCCAAAAATGATGGTTCCCGCGAGGTAGAGATTAGCAAACAGGCTAAAGCCTCTAGGAGGCGAATGCAACGTTCCCCGAAGCGTCATTACTGCGATGAAAGTCCCAAAGAAGCAAGCAATCACCGTAACACCAAACCTCCAAGAGAACATTGGCGTCCTCATTTCCGAAGAAGCGTTTCTCTCTTCAGCATTTTCTACAGGGTGATGCCCCCCCGCGTTGCTTATTTCATGTCTGTCCAGCTCCGTATTGCTCGAGACTACCCGTCGCGATGCTGCGATGTTTGAAGGATGTAGATTTGGATCGGCTTCAGCTTGAGGGGTGCTTTGTATTTCTAATGCTTGTGGTTCTTCTTCATCACCACTCCTTGGAACGTCTTGTCGACGAGATATTCGTGTCTTGACAGCCTGAAAAGCTCGGTGGCCCCATCCGTAATCCCAAAGGACCGTCGCGCATCCCCCACCGAACATCAAAACGGGGTAGTACCAGAGCGCGTTATATAGCATTCCGGACGTGCCACCGAGGAAGACCAATATTGTAGTTATCCTATCGGTGATGGCTTTGTTCGAGAGCTGCACTGCAGCGAGCGCAACAATGCCCACGGTTGCACCATTCAGGCCGGAGATGAGGGCATAGACTGGGCCAGGAAGGGTGTCGCCGATCTTCGAGACGCCGATGCCAAGTGCATACGCACCAATTGCGCCAGGGAGACTTTCAACCATGAACATCAGCGAAAGGTTGCAGGATCAGGGCGGCCAACCTCCACAACAGGAAGGATACAATCCCTGCGATGTAACCTCCCCGGATGACATTGATGGCATAAAGCATCTTCGTACTGCCAGGCCCGGGGAGAGCTTGACACAGGGCAAAGGTTTCTTGATACTGTATGCGCAGTAAGCCATCCGCCACACCGGTAGCTAGCTCTGGCATACTGACAGTCCTTTCGTCTATCCATTGGAACTTTTCCACGAACAACTTGTGGAACTGCTCCAATCAGTATGTATGAAGGTCAAGGAAGTTGGATTCCCACAATTTGGAAGTGTACCGCAGGCCCGCCAAAGCTGGTCCAGCCAAGATACCAATTGTGAGCGATGGCATCCCTCAATAATGCATCGGTTTTGGAGACATCAATGTGAGCTCGCACGGCTGATACGATAGACAAGATCATTGCTGGTTGGGTTGGTTGTGAACATTAGCATTCGAATGGCAGAGCGTTCGAATGGCCGATAGAGTGGTAGTGGTAGTGTGGTCATTTAAGCGTCCCACCTGAAAAGGCATGCGCGAGAGTCTACTCCCGGACGGGTGCTCTTGTCTAGCTGTATCTCAAGTTATATACAAATCGAGTTAGATTAATCGAATTTCTCAAAAATAAACAAACGACGTCTCAAAATCCAAATAGCTTATAAAACAAACAAGTAAACGCTTATTAAAATCTTTAGCATGTTAGAGTCTCAAAAAGTGTCTAGTTATAAATAACAATCTATAACAATTAAGCAATCTAAAGTAACGCAAAAAAACAAGCAATAATACTTTAAGTAGTCTTCTTAAGTTTTAATATCTTAATGTTTTCTTTAGTAACTAATTAACTTAAAAGAGTCTCTTAATAACAAGATACTAATCTCTTAGTAATAAGATACTAATTGTTCGAATTACATAATTCGATAAAGAATTATAATTAATTTTACAATTGTTTATTGTTAGAATTAGATAACTTGTTTTAGATTAAAAAATTATATACAAAAGTATATTCAATATCTATTTTAAAGTTACTAGATAATTTTTTTTTTTAAATAGTATACGTTTTGAATTAAGACAATTGTTTTGTTTATAATAGAAATCTAGTAATTATTGCAACTTAAATAGAGTTACTTAAAAGCTAAAAGAAATTACTTATTCTTAAATTATTGTTTTATAAAGTTTTTTTTTTAAAATTTATATAGCAAGAGCAATACAACAATATATAGTCGATATTTTTGCAATTTTTTTTGCAACAACAATTTAATAAATCGATTTTTTCTATTTGCATTTAATGCAAATAATTATTAAAAAAAATGTTTATAGTTTTTGCTTAAACTAGTATAAAGCTTTGTGCACAATTTAAATTTGCAAATTTATTAAAAATATAAGAGTTTAATTCGAACTTTAAACATTTTATTGCGTATCTTAATATATTAAAGTTTTGTTACTTTTTTGTTTATTAAGCTATAATACAAGTTTTTATGCGACAAAGCTTCGCAAAAATTAAGTAACGCAAGTTTAAAAATATAAAAGCAATCTTGTCTCTATTGTTGTTAACAATTTATTCGATTGTCTTTTTAATTAATTAATTTGCTAATTTGTTGTTTTTTATCTTAATATAAGCTAGAATTTAGTAAATTTTAATATAACAACGCAAACAAAAAACTAGTTTCTAGATAATACAATACAATAAATATTAGTTAAAAGAGTTTTCAAAATTATTAATAGCTTAAATAGCTACTTAGTTGTTTATAAATATAATTGTATTATAATTGTTAATTTTGTAATTATTTTAATTCTTGAATTGACTTTTGCAATAATAGTTTATCGATATTATTTAAAAGATTATTAGAATATTGTAAAACTTGTTAAAATATACAATATAACTAGTATTAAAATTAAGATAAATTTTACAACTTTTTATCTCTATAATCTTAAAAAAATTAATATTTAATTAATTTTAATTTAGAATTTTGATAGTATATATTGCGAAAACGTTAATACAATTATTGATATTGCTTTTGTTAATATAGAAGTAAAGATATTTGTTGTTTGCAATTTTATTATAAAATTCTATAATCTTTTTTAAAATCTTAGCTATAATAACAAATATTTGTTATTATTAAAAAGAAACAATATAGATAATCTTTTTTTCTAGCTCTTAAAGCTTGTTTTAATATATTATAATATATTAATATTTTAGCTTTTGCAAAAAGTTTAATTTATTATACTTTTTGTTAAACATATTAAAGAAAGTATAGTAATTAGACAAATTTAATATTTTGATTTAAGAATTAACAATATAGTTGTACAAAGAATTTGAAACAATTTGTAAAAATATTTAATTAAAAACAACGTTTAGCTTTTGTCTAATTAGCAAAAAATTAAACTTAATATTTAAAGTATAATTAAAGATAGTACAAAATATATTAACAACAATTTGAGCAATATATTGTTGCATTTGTTGTAGCACAAAAAGTATTTTATTTTTGCGTTATTTATACTTGTAATTACTTGTAAAAACAAACTAGACAAAGCAATAATAAAAAAATAAAAAATAAATTGTAATAATATATAGATAACGCAAGTTTGCAATATTAATATCTTAGATTAATTCGATAAGCATTAAAAGATATATTAATCTTTTAATAATTTTAAGTTTTAAATAATTAAAATAATAATTTTAGAAAAAACAACTATTTAAGAGAACTTTAAGATATTTAACTTTTAACAAAAGTTTAATAATATAATTATTAATAAAAAAACAAATAATAAGAGAAATATTAAATACTTTTTTGTTAATAAAAACAAAATATATTAATTAAAATTTATTAATATTAAACTTCGAAATATAATGTTTCGTCTAAATTTGTGTTTGTTCAATAAGATTTTGCAAGAAACTAACAATAATTTCGACTATATCTTTTGCAATAAGATATGCTATATTGTTTACTTAATTAATATTTATAAAGTCTAAAAAGATATTAGTATCTAGCTTAACAAAATTTGCGTTATAGAAAAAATAAAGAACAAATAATAATTTCTAGTCTTGTAAAATATTAATATTAATATTAATATTAAAAATTAAAAATTGCTAATTTAATAACTTTAAAGTGCTTTTATAATTTTTAAAAAAGCTTCTAATTTATTTAATAATATTTTTGTTAATTTTTTGTTTGCGCAAGTTGTAAAGAAGTTGTTAACAAAAAATATTATTAAAGATTTCAAATATATTTAAGCAAAGCAAATTGCACGTTTTGTTTTTAACTTATAACAAATAAATTTTTTTTACAAAAATACAAAAAGCAAATTTTGTAAAAACGCTCTTGTATATATTTATATATTTATAAGAAAAAAAACTATATATTTTAGTTGCTTAATTAATTCTTTTAATTACAAGAATTTCGAAAGTTTTTCTTATTGTTGGCAAAAGCGCAATAAATTAATAAACATTAACTTAAAAATAGTTGTCTTTATTAAATTTGCAAAGAGCAACAATAGTAACAAACTTAAAAAAGATTAAATAATATTTAATTTTAAGATAGACTTAAAAGAGTTAAATAAGATGCGAAATTAAAACTAGTAACTCTATTATTAGTATTCGATTAAAACTTTTGTCGAGATTAAAAACTTTGTTTAATACTATTAATTTAATAATTTTTATTAATTTTTTTTTTAAAGTTTTAAAAAATTTATAAAATTTAGATAAAACTAGTTGTTATCTAAATTAATTCTTAAAAAATTAAAAAGATTTGCAAATAAAAGTTAAGAAAAAAATTTCTTTTGTAGTATAATTGCTATGCTAGCTTTTCTAAATTTTATTGTTTTGTTTAATTGTTCAAAAACAAAATTAAAAAACATAAAAAAAGATTTGTAATTCTTCGATTACTTAACAAACTTCTAAATACGTTTGATATTGCTTATAGTATCTTTTACTAAATTACAATAAATTTAATATAGCGTTTTAGCAATAAGACGCTTTTTGATATATTGCAACTTTTTAAGATAATATTTAACAATTTAAGTTCTTTTAACTTTGTTGCTTAATTACGTTTTGTACTTTTGTTTAAATCTTCTAGCTTTGCGTATTTGTAAATAAATAACTTTGCATTTAAGAATAAATTTAAAAACAATATAAAAATTATAGTAGTTTTAAGAGATAATAATTTTAATAATATTGTATATAATTATTATTAACGCGTAAATATAATAATCGAGAAATTTAAGTTCTAGTTGTAATATAAAAAGAGTTTTTAATTTTTTAATTAATTGTTTGTTAAACAATGCGAAACTAATTTTGTTCTAAACGTAGATAAATTTAAGTTAAATTTTCTAAATAATAACGTCTATTATTGTTTTAATAGATTAATAATTTGATTTATACTTTAGTTAATTTGCAATATTATAACTAATTATACGATTAATAAGTTTGTTAATAATAAATAATAAGTTAAGAATTTAAGTTTTGTTATTAAGATCTAAAAAAATCTTAATATTGCAAAAAACGTATTAAAAAAGACAAAATTTGTTAATAATAATAAGAAACTTTTTGAAACAAAAGTTTGCGTTAATAAAATTGTTTTTTTATGTTAGATAATAAATATTAAAGTTGTCTACAATAATTAACTTAATATAATAAATATTTAAAATATTAAAATTCTTATAAAAGTCTTCTTAATCTAAGAGTGCTTTAATTAATAAAGTAAAAACTAGTTGTTAAAAGATTATGCTAGCGTCTTTAAGCAAATTATAGATATTGTAAATGCAAATATATATTGTTTTGTTATTAATTTTAGAGAAATTGTTGTTTATTTTAAGTTGTATACAAAGAAAGTTATAAAAGCTAAAGAAAAATATTACTTATATGCAATTTTTGTTTAGTTTTTTATTAATAAAGAAACAAATATTAATACAGTTTTAATTAAAATGTTTTAAGTTTAAATATACTAAATCGAAGACGTATTTAACTAGATAATAAGTTATTTATACAAACGAATTTTTTCAAAACTCTTGTATAGCAATTACGTTGTATTGTATAATTTTTTTATTTTTTAAAAAGTTAATTATAACTTTGTTCTTAAAGATTTAAATATTGTATTATAGAATAACAAATCTACGCATTTTTGTTTAATTTGACTAGAAATTAATAAGTAAAAACATAATATATGCAAATGCTTTAACAAACAAAGATTGTCGAAAATAATATAGTAGAACAAATTATAAAAAGATAAGTACAAACAAGAAAGCTTTTGTCGAATTAAGACAAAAAAGCTTTGATAAATACAATAATATTTAATGCGTTAAGAAGTTGTTATATTAACAATAAAGACAAATTTAATAACTAATTTAAAAAGAAAGAAAAATTAATTAAGTCTAAAAGTAATTTAATATTAAAATACAATATAAGTAACAAATAAAAAGCAAATTAATTTTAATTCTTCAAATAAAACAACTTGTTATTTAAATAAAAAGCTATCTTTAACTAGAAAATAAGATAAATTATTGTTTAATTTTCTATTTTTTAGTTGTTATTGTTATTAAGAACGTATTTGTTTTAATTTGCAATTAATGCATTTTTAATAATTTAAATACTAGCGCTCTTTATTAAGTTAAAACTATTTTTACGTCTTTTTTACTTTTTAATTAAACAATTAAGAAGCAATAACATTTTCTTAGTATTCTTTTTAATAACTTTAATAATTAAGAATCTAAATATTAAGAAATTTAAAAAGATCTTGCGTTTGCAAAAGCGTATAATAGATATAATATTAAATAATATTTAAGAGTTGTGTATAGTAATAATTTCTTTAATTGTAATTTAAAAGTTTTGTTGTTGTTATATTATTATATTTATTATTGTTATTATTATAAAGTTAAACGCAATAATATCTATTTTTAATTAAATTTCTTCTTAAGAGCTTCTAGCTATAAGTTTTTTCTTTTTTTGTGCTATTGTTTTTACAACAAGAGAGAAAACTTTTAAAGAAAAATTAATAATTTAAGAGCAAAGCAAGTTTTTTTTTGATTTTTTTTTTAAATTCTTGTCTTATTAAGAGTATATTAAATAAAAATATTTATTAAAAAAAGTATTTTTGCGATATATATCTTGTTCTTTTTTTCGACAAAAACACGTTTTTATTTAAGTATGATATTTGTTTGTTTTGCAAATACAATATTAAGAGATATTTAAAATACAAGTTTCTCTAATATAATTTGTTGAAACGCAATACTTATATCTTGCTTTACATAAATATTAAACTTTAATATATTTGTAGTTAAAGCAATTGTAATACTATTTAACTTTGCAATTAAATATATATCTTTCGCAATAATAAATAATGTCGAACTAAACTAGTTTTTTAACTATAGCTTAGTTAATTGTTATTAAGTTTCCAAACTTAATTACAATAAAACAACACTTTTGTTTTTCGAATTCTTTAGTTAAATAGTATTATAGTTTACGTAAATAATATTTAGTATTTTCTTGTTATTAAGTACAAATACGTTAATAGCTTTTAGAAGATGTCTAGTAGCAAACTTCTTTTAATTAATATTAAGAGATATAATTTTTATGCGCATCGAAATTATAACAATATTAAAGTTAACTCGCTACATTGTAGCTAGAGTTTTAAACATCTTTAATTACTATTTATTTTTCGCAAAAAAAGAAACATTATTTATTGTATATATTTTAATTTAAAAGTTGTTACTTAATAACTAATAAATCGAATATATTGAACTTTATAAATTGCTATTTATACAAAAGTCTCTTAAAGAAATTGCGATAATAAAATTTACTCTAATAATTTTGTTTACGTCTTTGCAAATTTTCTTAATTGTTTTGTTTTAACAATCGACAATAATTGCGCAATTAACAAAATAAACGTTGAGTCTATAGTTAAATCTGTCGACTTTATATTAGATATTAGTAGTAAATATAACAATTGCAAAAAATATATTTTAAACTTTGATTTTATCTAGTTGCGATACAAACTTGATTTAATTTTTAAGTATTTGTTGTTGTTAACAATAAATAACGCGTAGCTTCTTTGTTATTAACAAGAGCAACAAGATTGCGAACTTTGCTAGAAATTAATTATATAACTTTAGACAATATTTGATTGTCTCTAGAGAAATAGAACGCGTCTTTTTGTTAATTTGAGAGACTTTAACAATGTTTTTTATCTTAAGACATAGTTAAATTTTATACTTATGCGAATTGTTTAAATGCGAATCGAACAAATCAAAAATGTCGAAATTAATCTTTTGCGTACAATTTATAGTAATTAGAATAAAAAGATAGCTAAGAACGTTCTCTACAACTTAATAAGAGTTTAAGGATTTTATAGGGTGATTAGATAGGTTGAATTTCAAAAATAAGTTTTGAGCGTTTGTTGTTGTTTTTCGAATGGCCGATAGAGGCGGACCGAGAGGCGCTAGTACTTAATTCCGATTAGATTAGGGTTCACCGGTACAGCGCGAGCCTTCCTCAAAGAGTCTTCGATTCTGAGGAACTACAACTTTACAGTCTTCTATTCAGATTCTATCCAAGAGCTTCTGGTCCTTTGACAGATTATTCCATAATTTAACGCTGATCGACGACATGACGTTGACCCATCGGATACTTAAGACATCGTAGTAAATGTGGTATCACTCCCTAGTCGGGCACGCAGATACCCTCACAAGAACGCCCATATCCACAATGCTTCCTATCTGTTTTACACTTTTGTTCCCATGGGCACTTCCGATCATGATACCCTCCACAGGGTTTTGGAGTCACCGTTGGTGTCGGCGTCACCGCCGTAGGCGTGGAGATGCAAAGCCCATTGCAAACCTCTGTCTGGGTGCAGAACGAGCCTTTGGGGCAGTTGCTACCACTTATGACGCAGGGGATTGATGGTAGGGGTAGATCGGGAGGGTTTTTGGTGGCGATGCATTGCCCGCCGCACAGTGTAGGAGTTGCGCAGATCGTGGTGGGTGTGCAGACTGCGTTGGTTGGGCAGGGTGCGTCGTTACCAACGGTGCATGGGACTACTGGGGGTTGAGTGACGGGGGTGATGCACAAGCCACTGTAGTTGGTACCAAATCAGCAAAGTCTTTCTCTGCATGATCAATCAGGGACGTTTGATATCACGAGAGGTGGCATCAGCGACCTGGAAGCGGCCAGACTCTGATGAGATACATTTCCAGGTTATAAAAGCGGTAATATCAGGGAAGAAGAGGATATGAAAAGCACGTACCCGCAAGTCTGAGTAGGAGTACAGGTTGACCCGGTTGGGCAAGGTGCACCACTGAGAATGCAGGTGGAGAGAAGCGGGTTTGGAACGCCGGAGGCAGTGGCGAACGTAAGGGATGAAAAAATAAGTAGGCTAAGTGACAGCATATCAGCGATGAATATAGCGTGAAAACTATCGAGCAGAGTGTATAGCTCTTTGATACTCGTTGTGTAGGAAGTTTACCTCAACAAAGAAAGAGACAAAAGGGTCCAGATATATCTTCTCGACGTTTAGTTTCCTTCTGATCGTTCGATGGGTGGAGAGTCAGACAACCGGCTCGTGCCATAAAGAGCCTTGGCTGTCAGCAATTAGTCCTATTGCTGCGTCTGTTTAGCCGGCCTTGACACATTCTCGTATTCCTCACGAAGGGGTGGGCCGTTCCTGTAAGACTACTGACAGTGATCAGGTATCGCATGACATAACAGCAAACCTACTTGTCCACAGGGCTTCTTGCTGAAAGGGATATTTCGCCTCAGTCTTCCATTCTGGGCTACAAGAACCGCTCAGCAAGAATGTCGAAGCAGCAGATGCACATAAGAAGATGTCAGTGTTTGGAACGCCCTACATAGCATCGTGAATCGCTTGCCAACTGCCGATGGAGATTCTTATTACTGCTTGTCAACGAGCCTCAGCTCCGACGATTCTGATAACAAAAATGCAAGCCTGGATAGAAGAGCGGAGCAGCGTGGGCAGCCGAGAGTTGACCATCGTACGATCACTCGTACCGGCATCTACTTTAAGCCAGGCCTTCTGCAAGCCACCTGGTAGACAATGGCCTAGACCAGAACGGTCTCCGATCTATATGCGTCGACCCTGATTCAGGATGTTGTAATTAGGTAATAGCAGCCACATTTGGCTGGCAGCATGGTATTCGAGAAACAACTGACCGAGATGACCACGGCTGACTTGGGAATACTATCGATATTTGCGATCCCCCTTACTAAAATTTTCAGATATGTTATTGATATCTCGAAACAACTGATTTGCATCTAATTTAGGTAACCACTAGCCGGACACCACCCTACTTTTCTCGGACACCACCCCTACTTTGCCCGGACACTACCCCCCCGCACGAAGTCTAATTGGGTAATTATCAGGGTCCAATAATCTCATAAACAAACAACATCAACAAGATCAAGAAAAGACAATTAGAAATACATGGTTTTGCGTCTATTTATTACCAAATTCGATGTAGTTTCTTAAGGACAGCTCGATGTAAATTTAAATCTAAAACATATCTTTTCGCATACTTAGAATCGATCTTTATCTGTGTCTTTAATTATATTCGAAAACTATCTATATAGAAAATCGAAACATTTGAGATTTGTCTCTTTGTTGTTGTCTCTCTTGCACTTTCTCGTCTATCTCGTCGACAATTCTCTTGTTTATCTCGCTAGCTTTGTGTAGACAATTAATTGTTAGATATCTAACTAAAGAGTAGATTCGAGATTAACTTAAAGACAAACAACGTTTGCTAAGTAAAATTTGGAAAGACTATTTAATATTGTTGTATACTTGTTTAGATTTTAATTTTTAAACAAGCAAACTAATTAATATTCTTTCGTAATAGATATTAAGCAATAAAAAAAGCTTTATAGTTGTAGATAAATAATAATGCAAAAGATATAGAAGATATAGAGAATAACAAAGAATAACAACAACAATAACAATATAAACAATATATAAATTTTAGAAATTGCCTAATTAGACTTAGTGCAAGAAGAATAATGTTCGGGCAAAGTAGAGATTATGTTCGAGAAAAGTAAGATAATGTCTAGCTAGTAATTATCTTAATTTATATAGATATTTTATATAGAGTTTGTTTTATGCTTAGTAAACAACATTTAATAGTAGAAATCTAAACTTAATTTTAAAGTTATTAATAATTCGTATATAAATTTTGTCTTCTCTTTTATATTTTTAATTTTTATCTTCTTCTATTTCAAGTTATATAGTTTTATCTATATTTATAATTTTAATTAGTCTACAAATTAAGTCGATTTTTTACTACAATAATTATTAATTATATACAAATTAACTTAAACAACAATATAAAAAATTTTCGAACTTAATAAATAGTTTTTGTTTTTGCATAAATCTATTATTCTTAAAATATTACAAAGATTTACTTGTATTGTAAGAAGATAAGATTAGAATTCTAATTAGTAGACAACTATAACAATAGAGACTTATTGCAATATAAATATAAATTATACTATACAATCTAATAGTATATTAAGTAGCTAAAGTTCTAAGATCTAAGTAAAAGAGATTGCATATATATTGCAAATAAATTGTTAATATTAATAATAAGTATTTTTAAGCTTATAGTTTAAATTTATTGAATATTTCAATTATATATCTTTTCTTTTCTTTTAGTAATTGTTTCTTAATTACTAAATTAAGAAACTTTTGTTTTTAATTGTGCAAAAATTGTAGTGTAAAAATAAAAAAGTAAAAAAATATTACTTATTTTTCTTAGATTGTTAAGCTAAATCTTTTGTTTCTTTTATTATTTAAGTCGATTATATAAAGAATGTAATAAATTAATCTATATAAAACTTTTTAAAGAATCGAAAAATTTATTAAATCGAAATTGAATATTTGAAGAAATTAATTGCTATAAATTTTGCTTATTCTTTAGAGATAATAACAATAGTAGTAAGCTTTTTTAATATAGATTTGAAAAATTAGTTTAAAACACAAATAGCAATAATAAAGTAAATTGTTATTATTTTATTTATATTAAACTTTTTGAAACAAAAGATAAATATATAGTTTTAGAAGTTGTTTTGAGTCTTAGAGTATTTAATTCAAATTGTTAATTTAATTTTAATATATAACGTTTTTTTCTAATTTTAAATTATAATAGTAAAATCTTCTTTTCTTTATTAAAACAAATAGTTAAAATTTAAATTTTTTTATCTTTTATAGTTAATCGAATAAGAATCTAAATTGTTTTTAATATTAAATTAATATATATTAAGTATTTCAAAGTTTTTAGACTTTATAAATTGTATTTACAAATATAATTTAAATACTTTATTTTTTGTTTTTTAAATTTTTCTTTATATTAATTTTACGTAATATATTGCACGTTTTTAAGTTTGCTTTATTAGACAATTAAATTTCTTTATATTTTCGACTAATATTCTTAATTTTTTAATTATTTTCGTCGAATTTTAAAACGCACATTTTATAATAGTATTTTTAATATTAAATATAAAAGAGAAGTTAATAATTATTTTAAAACAATAAGATATATTAATTAAAAATAAATTTAACAAAGTTAAGTTTTAATAAGTTGTAACAATATTATTTATTGTATTTATTCAAATTTTTTTTTTTTTATTGTTTAATAGAGTTATATAGACAAAAAATATTTTAAGTTTTGTATTAATTTTAGTTTTTAGTTTGCAATAAAAGCTTTAAGATTGTGCAATTTGTAAGTATTTAAATTGTCAAAATATATTTGTTTAACGCAATTTTTATTCTAGTAAATCCTTCTTTATTAATTTAGTTTTTAGTATTTTTTAGTATTATTATTATTTTATTATTGCTTTTTGCAATTGTATATCTATCTATATATAAAACTTGTTTATTAAATATTTTTTGCAAAATAAATTATTTTGTGCAATAAAAAAAATTGATTTTAATTGCTAAAAATCTTAATAAATATTTTAATTTATATTAAAATCGAAGTAATATTTTGATATTTAATTTTTATATTTTTTAAAAATAAATAGATACAATATTGTTAATAATTTATACTTGTAATTGTTTTGTAAAAGTACGTATATTATATAAGAATTTAAATTTACTTGTATTGTTATTTGCAATATAGAAAACAAACAATTAAGAAGTTACTTTTTTTTATTAATTAATATTTTTTTGTTAATAATATAATATAATATTATTTGTAATTTTTTTAAAGTTATAATTATATTTAGTACTTTAAATTTCTTGTTAAATAAATTAGTTAATTCTTGTAAACAATAATTTTATATTAATTTTATTTTGCTAAATTAATATTATTTATTATTCGAAGTTAAATATTAGTTTATTAAAATTATTAAATAGAAAAATTAGTTCTTTTCTTTTATAAATATATTGTCTTAAGAAATCTTTAAAGATAAATAAACAAATACTAAATTTAAAATTTAATTTATTATGTTTTATAAATACTAGAAAATTGTTTTGTTTCTTATAATATTAAATTATTTATCTTTTAATTTAATTATTAAAGATTCGATTTATTATTAAAAGAAATTCTAGTTCTATTTAATAAGCTATACAAATAATTAATTTTAATATAATTATAATTAGATTTTTTTTTGCTTCTTTGTTAATATAGCTAGTTCAACTAGTAAAAAGACTTTAATTAATATTGCGAGATAATAATTAATTTAATATTATAAATCTATATTTACTTTTATATATAAATATTTTTTGTATTATTCTTTTTGTTTATTAAGATAAAAATAGCTATTATTTCTGAAATTTTTTGTGCAATTTTAATAATTTAAGTATATAATTTTGTTATATTAACAACTTTAAATAATCTAAATTTAATAAAAATAATCTTAATATCAAATTTCGCAATTGTAATCACAAAAATAATTTAATTTAATTTTAACTTTACTTTTTTTTAAGTTTTGTTATTTTTAGACTTTGTAATACGAGCATTGTCTAGTTAGTTGTTATTAGTCAAGATTTATATTTGTTAGAATCTATCTAGTTAGCATTTGTTTCTAGTTTGATTATTAATTATTATATTATACAATTAGTTGTTTTGTTTGTTTTGTGTTTACAACAATTGTCTTTTTTTTGTATTAATTAGTAGCTTTAATATTAGTTTCGAAGATAAATAGTTTTTATTGTCTAAATTATTGTATTAGTTGCTAAGCGCTATTAGTTATTATCTTTTTTGCTTTTGCTCAAATATATCGACGCAAATCTTAAGTATTTAAATTCTTATATTAAATATTTATTTTATTAAAATTGTTAGTTAATTTATTGTATTAGTTTCAGACAAATGTCGACAACAATATTGTCAATACAACTTATTTAGTATTTTTTCAATTATTTAGTATTATATTTTAAGTTTCTGCTATAAATTAGTATTTACTATTAAGAAGATTCTTTCGAATACTTTTACAATAAACTAGATAATTGCTAAGCTAATAAATATTAAGAATTTTTTTTAATTTATTTATTAATCTTTTGTTTTTACAAAAATCGACTATTCTTTTAAATCTTTTTTGTTTTTATTTATTATTAAGCTAGCTAAGAAGCTATTTCGACAAACTTTATCTTCTATCTTTGTAGAGTTAGAAGAACAACAACAAAATAAAAAAGCTAATTAATTAATTATCTAACTATTAAAGTAGACAATTGATAAGATCTTATTTTAAAAAGTTATAAAAAAATTTATTGTAGCAACTAATAGTTAAATATTAAACTTAAACAATTTTTCTATTGCTAAAACTTTTAAGTTTAAAGTTTTTTCTTTAATAAATATTGCTAAGATATCTAAATCTAAATTTTGTTTTTTTATTAATTTAATATTTTTAGATAAGAAATCTTTTAATTTTTAGAATACAATATAATAATTGCTATCTAAAAAATTTTAAAAAATTAAAAGTAATCAAAATATTCTTAATTAATTATTCAACAAATCTCGAAAATATTTTTCGACAAATATTGTTATTCTTATTGTTAATACTTATTTAAATAGCAGCTCTAATTTAATAAAATATAGACTAATCGCGTTGAGTCGAGTTATCGAGTTCGAGTCAAGTATTTGACCCGAATCGAGTCGAGTTGATTCCAAAAGTTGGAATCGAAAAGTCGATTCGATTTCTAATGTTGAAATCGACTATTCGATTTAAGTTGCAAACTTGAAATCGAAAATCGACTCGAAAAACTAATCTAAATCGCCAAGACTACTATATTTAGTAATTTATTTTATTTTTAGTAATAATTTATTTTATTTTTAGTAATAATTAATTAATAATTTAATAGAAATAATTAATCTATTTAATTTAATTAATAAATATAGTAGATTATTATATATTATATATTACTATTGTGCATTACCTAAAAAATAATAAAAAATCTAGATTTAAACTTATTTTATACTATTTATAGTATTTTTGGCGTTCTTGGCGATTCGATTCGATTCCCAATATTGAAATTGAAAATCGAGTCGAGTTGAGTCAATTCGATTTCAAAATAATAGAAATCGAATTAAGTTTTAGATCGATTTCTAATGTTGAAATTGTTGAGTCGAGTCAATTCCAAAAGTTGGAATCGAAACCCGATCCAACGATTAGTCTAATAAAATAGCTATCTATTTTTTTACATTTTAATCTATCAATAATAAGTAGTTAAGTTCAATCTTTGTCTTTTTAAATTGCTAAAAATTAGTTTTCGAATTTAGCAAATAATAATTTTTAGTATAAATATATCTCAAAATTTAATAATAATTTAATTTAATAAGAATACAAATTTAAATTAAAAGAATTATCTTTGTTTCTATCTAAAAATTGCGACAATTGTTTTTTTGTTTTCAGTAGATAATATTCAATAATTAAAGTGATATTAGATCTATCTATTAATAAATCTTGTTAATAGAACAAACAACTAACAAACAATTAATAGAATTACAATATTTTTAAACAAGCGTTTTTTTTACTACTTATATCTACTAACAATTGTTAGAAACAAGAGATTTCTATTTTTTTATTTGTTTCTATAAATAGTTTTAGACAATTAATTATTGCAACAACAACAACTATTTTTAAGTAGCAATTAGTTTCTATTGTTACTTTTAAATAGCAATCAATCTTAATTGTTATTTTTGTATAGTTAGCTTTAATTGTTAATTATAGATAGTTAGTTTTTACTATTATTTTTAAGTAGCAAATCAAATAGCAAACTACTTTTAATAAGACAATTAATTATACAAACAAAAAATAATATAAAAATCAAAATTTTTATTAGTATTTTAGTTAATTAGAATATATTTGTTAAAATTAATCTTAACAAAAGAACCTTATTTTTATTTTCTAAATAATTAATTAATTTCGAGATATTATATATAATAAGATTAGACAAATTATTTTAAATTCTAACAATTTTTTTTCTCAGAATTGTGCTAGATAGCAAATTAATTATTTTTATAAAAAGAAGTTTTCGATTGTTAACAATAAATAATTGTCGATTAAAGTTAAAATTATAAATATTAGATTCTTTTATTTAGATATTTTCGAAAACTATAATACAAAATCTATTATTTTTATCTATAAAAAGACAATCTATTGCAAGATTTTTATCTTTGTAAATTAAATAAACAATTATATTTATATTATTAATAAAGTTGCTATTTGCAAAAATCTTTCTTTTTGTTTTTAAAAATCGACAATAATATAGTATTTTAAAAAAATCGAGAATTTTAAATAAAGAGTTTTTCGAATAATATTATTAATCGATTTTACAAATAATCTTTAGACGCAATTTAAAATATAAATTAGTAAAACTTTAAATAAACTAATATTAAAGTTTTTTATTGCAAAAAATATTATAAATAATTGCAAAACAACTAATTATCTTTAAAATATTGTTCTCTATTTTTAATTTATCAAAATATTTGATTTGCAAAGTTAATTAACTTAAATTTAACAATAACTCGATTTAAAACTTAAAACAATAGTAATTATATCTACAATAATTATTACAATTTAGAATTTTATTAAGAAGCTTAAAGCAAAACAAAAGCTTTTTAAAACTATATTTATTTAACAATAAACAAAATATAGTTTAAAAACTAACAAATATAACAAAGATTTTAAGTTTAATTAACTAGTAGATTGTTAATTCTTTATATTAGTACAAATATATATAATCTATTTTTATATATATTGTATTACAATATTTATTAGAATTTTGCTAAATATCTATTTTGTTTCTTAGTACAAAATTCTAAATATATTGCTAATTAATATTAATTAATAATATAGTTATTGCAATTTATATTTTTATAATCTATATTGTTGCAATCTAATTCGACAAAAGAATTGTCAATATCTAAATATCTAACAATTATTGTCTCTAATACTAAGACTCAAATTAACAATAAAAATAAGAATTTTTTCTTTTTTAAGACAAACAATCAATGCAATAATATTAGAAAAGATTAAAATTGCAATTTCTATTAAATTTAAGAACAACAATTAACTTATTAATTATATAGCTATCAACAATATTTGTATTAGCAAAAAGACTATTTATTATTAAAATATTAGTAAGATTCTTATTAGTTTTATATTATTTTAATATATTATATAATATCTTTTGTTCTCAACTTTTATAATAAGTAGCAATTAGAAATCTCGATTTATTTTAGCGCAAAATATATTAACAAGAAATTTTTTGTTAAAACTTTAGTCTATTATATTGAGAACAAACAATTAGATTGATCGCGTCGAGTTAAATTATCGAGTTTGAGTCAAGTATTCGACTCGAATTGGATCGAGTTAATTTCAAAAGTTAAAATCGAATTGTCGATTTAATTTCTAATGTTAAAATCGACAATTTAAGTTGAGTTGCAAACTTAAAATCGAAAATAAACTTAAAAAATCAATTCGAATTGCCAAGACTTAATATTAGTATAAAGAAATTCTAAAATAAATAGTAGAAACTAGAAAGCCATATTTTGTTCTATAATTTTTTGATAGTAAATTATCTAGTAATGCATCAAAATAATATATATAAATTATTAAAAGTTAAAATTAAAAAAGTTAATTTAATTGTATCTTAAGAGAGATTCGAATCTTCAACATAATACAAATATTAGATAAATTGATACTATTTATAATTAGCTTAATACTAACATTGCAACGTATTTTTAAATTTGACAACAATTATTAACAATTATATTTGCTTTAATTATTAAGCTACTAAAACTTATTATTTAAGCTTATTCTATCTAATTATATATAAAGAAATAATACTTAAACAATAGTAAAATTATTAAAGTATTAATTATATACTCTTAGTGCGTTATTAAAAATTAAAGTCTTTAAATTGAGTAAAATCAAATAAAGTTATATATAAATTGCAATTTTAATATTTATTTTAATTACAATTTTATAGTCCAAAAAAATAACAAAATAAAGTATATAATATAGTAATGTATTAACATAATGCATTATAATCGTTCTTGTAATAGTAAACTCTTTAATCCATATATATAAAATATTAATTTAAGATCTTAATAATCTTGTTCGCTTTACTATTATTTTAAATAATTTTATTTAAATAATTTTTATTTTGTTATTATTTTTGTTATTGTTATTCTTATTAATTTTATCGCTATTGTTTTTATTGTTTTCGTTCTTATTATTTTTATTGTTATTTTTATTATTTGTTGTTAAATAGTAGTTATAATTTAGCTTCTTTATATTATCTTAAATCTTATATTAAGTTTCTTGTTTATAATTACTTTTTTTAATTATATTATTAAGATTCTCTATTTTAGAAATAATAAAATTTAAAATATCTCTCTTCTTTGCATTGTTTAAGATTGCAAATTTTTTAACAAAGATATTAAACAATTTTATAAAATTGTTATTATTAGCTCTTTTTAAATTATTTAAGTTATCGTAATAAATAATTTGTTATTAAATAATTTTTACAATCGATTTTATGTAGATCGAAAAACTCTTATTAATATTAAACTTGTTATTAACATTTAATTGTAATATTATTTAGCTTAAATATAGAACACAAATAATGCATTTAAATAATATATATCTTCTTAAAAAATAATCTTATTGTTACATTTATATTCTTAAATAAGTTTTATATCTTTTTAATAATCTTAAGTTAATTTGCTTTTTTAATCGCATTTTTTTTTTTCGCTTTTTATTTAAATTTATTTTTAAAGTATTTTGTTGTAAAATTGTTAACATTATATGCTCTATTATATTATTTAAATACATTATTATAAAGATCTTAATTAATTCGATATTTATTAATCTTATTTTTAATATTTTTCTTTATATATTTACAATTTAATGCAAAGACTTGTTTTTAAACAATTGTTTTACGCAATTTTTTAAATTAAATTAAAATAGGTTTGCAATTATTGTATTATTTTTAATACAATTTTTATTATTATTATTTTATCTTTGTGTGCGATTGCAACTTGCGATGCTTTTTGAATTAATTAATAGCGCTTTTATTATTTGTGCGTATACTTAACTTATTTTACAAGTAATGCATAGAAATAATATAGTTATATAGCAATTTAAAAATTTCTTACAATATCTAATAGAGTACAACAAGATTCAAAGAGTAAAAAATTCAAAAAATTAACAAAATTGTAAATAATATATTAACGAATAATTTTATTAAAACAAAGTAAGAAATATATATATTAAAATTAAGATTAATATTTATTTATTAATATTTACTTTAAACTTTTATTAATACAAAATTATTATTTTTTTATATTAATATATGTTTAATTTCGTTAATATATTACGCAAGTTTGTGTTTGTTAATTGCTTTGTTATTTATATTACGTATTTTTATTGTTAATTGCTAATTTAAATCTCTCTTTTTACGCGATTTTTCGACGCGTTTATACTAGTTAAAATTATCAAAACTATTGCTTATTTTACTATAATTTCTTTGAATTTTGTTTCGAACTCAATACTTTTCTTTTACGTTTATATAAATTTCTTTTTAACATTGTTAAATTTATTATTTTCTTTAATAACTCGCGTAAAACAAATAGATAATATATATAAATAATACGAAATATTTTGTCTAAAATTAATATATTTAATTTGCTAGTTTGTTGATTGATTTCGAAGTTTTTTTGCGATAAACTAGTTTCTTAATTTGAACATAATAAAATAAACAAAAACGAAAAAAAATCTTAAGAAGAAAAAAGTATTAAAGAAAAAAATATTTGAAATACTAATATAATTAAAATAATACAAATAAATAATGTATTTTCGATTAATATACTAATGTTTTGCAATAGTATATACAAAAGTAAAAATTTAGTATTGTCGCTCTTTGTAAAATTCGAAAATATTAAAAATTAATTAATTTTTTTATATTTTAACTTGCATTTTAGCGTTTGATTTGTAAACTTCTTTATATTAAGATCAATAATTACAAACGTAATTAAATCGATTATCGTATTTAAAACTTTGCTTTAGTAGTACTTTAAAAAGCAATAAAGACGTTTATAATTACTTGTTTTTCTAATAAGTGTATTATCTCTTTGTATTACTATTATAACAACAAAATTATAATTAATATCTCGCGCATTATAGATTCGAATCTTGCGATTATTTACGCGAAGTATTAGATACTTTAGTTAAGAAATTTACTTTTTGTTAAAATTTTTATAAAGCAATTTAATTTTTTAAGCTAAAATTTTTACAACAATGTTATATTCTTCTTTTTAAGCAAACATAATATGTTGTTTTTCTTAAATAATTATAATTGTTCTTTCTATTAATTAAGACTCGAATCTTTAAAATTTTATTATTAATAAATGTTTTCTAACAATTTAATTTATTAAATGCATTATTTTTTTGTATTATTTTTAATAGTACTTAATAATTCTTGTAGTTATTAAAGATATCTTCTCTTTAAAAGTTAACTTATCTATAAATAAATTTGATCTAAAACGATTTTAAAATTTAGCGTAAAAAATTTTCTTTTTTTATTATCGCTTGATTGTTATTTTTTTCTCTATAATATATATTTTACAATTTAAGAATAATTTCTTTTGCGTCTAGATTTATAGTACAATTAAAATATTTAATTATTATAATTTGTTTAATTGTTTACAAACTTATTTAAAATCAATTTTATTAATACATTTTTCGAACAAAACTAAAAGTTCGTTTAATATCTATTAATAACACTAGATATAAAAGCACATTTTAAGTTATTTGCGTTAGCTTTAAAAAATTTAACATATTATTTCTCTAATATTTTTAAATTAAATATTTATTTTCTACAATATTAATACAAAGATATCGATCGTTTTTATTTTGAATCGAACGAGATTGTTAAAATTGTTAAAATAAGAATCTTGTAATAATTATAGTAGATTATATCAATATTAGTAAAAGATTATATGCATTATTATATTGTATTATCTTTTTAACAATAGTTGTTTTTTGCGTTTTTGCTCTTAAACTAGCAATCAAATTATAATAACGTCAATAATAATTTTTAAATTCTATCTTGTATTTGTTTTCGTAGTTAATAGTATTGTTGTTTTTTCTCTTATTTTATAATTTATAAAGACTAACTTTCTACGTAAGATTTAAAATGTTAACGAAATTATATAATATATTGCCTAATTCTTTTGTTTTCGAATAGTATTTTGCAAACTTTGTTGAAACTTTATTGCAAACTTTAAGTACAATATCTTTTAAAAAATAAACAATAATTTTTTATTTTTTTTTAAGATATTTAAGATAATTAAACATTGTATCGAATATTCGAAATTTTAAATAAATACTTATGTTAATTGTTTGCGAAACTATAAAAATATATTTGTAAAAAAAATTTAGTATATTGTTAACAAGCAAAACTAGATTTTATTTGCTTTTGTTAAATCTTTAAATTTTAAAAATATTTTTTTATTTAAAAATTAATGTAATTGCGTAATTAATATGTTTGACAAAACATAAAACAAATAAAGTTTTAACAAATACAAATATTTTGTATTAGTTTTTGTAACTTTTTATTAATTTTCTTTTAAAAAACTCTAAATTGAAGCAAATGTTAAATTAAATTATCAATAACAATTGTAAAAGCGCAAAATTAATAGAATTAACATATATATTATCTCTTTGCATTATTACAAATTTAAATATTTTTTTAATTACACTAAATAAGTTTGTGCTTTTTGCAATATTTTGAAGTTGTTTATTCTTTTATTGCATAACAATGTTATTATTCGTTGCTTTTAATTCTATAATTAAAATAAAATTTTAAGTTATAAAATTAATTATATAAGTTAAACAAAATATAGAGTTCTATTGTTTGTTTTATTAGAATTCTTGTTAATTTAAAATCTTTTTAAGTTTGTTCTTAAGTGTGTTATTATTATTTGCGTTATTAGTAACAATTTTAAGAAGTTTGTTTTTAATTTCGAAAAACTTTAAAATCTTTATAAGCTTTAACATTAATTAACAATCTATATATTTAATATTAAAAGAAATAAATTTAATAAGATGTTTGCGAAATTAAAATATAACGTTTACTTAATATATTAACATTTTTAGATAAACAACTTTTTAAAAACTAAATTATGCATTCAAAGCAATAAAGATATATTAAATATTTCTAAAATCTATCTTAATTTTCTTACGAATTTAATTATATTTTGAGAAAATTATCTTAAATAGTTTGATGCTACTCAAAAGCATCAAATTTGAACAAAGCATTTTTAATAATTTTCAAAAATTAGAATTGTTAATAATTCGAAAAGACAAATTTAAATTTACGAAAGTTTTGCATAGTTAATTTTTTTAATTTTTTTAAATAAAGAATAACAACAAATTAATATAACTTTTCTTCTAATAAATTGTTAGTTATGCATTATTTATATGCATTATTAATCGTAATTTACGCAATTAAAAACTAAATTAATTGTAATTTGCGATTAAGATTGTTTTTGTTTTAAATAAAAAAAATATAAAAGATGTTTTTTTATGTTTGATGTGTTCGAATAATTGTAAATAGTAAAATAATTCAAAATTTTATAACAACTTTTGTACACAATTTTTGAAATATTATTTATAATTGAAGCTATTTAAATATATTTGTTTTGAAACTTAGATTATACTTTTACATTAATCTTTTTTGCTTAATATAAATTAATAAGTTTCGATTAAATTTTGTTTAAAATATTGTTGTTAATAATCGTTTGTAATTATTATGTTTAAAACTAAATATTAGTATTTGCACTTTATTTAACGTATTTGTTTCTCTCTCTTAAAACAAGCAATAAATAATTGATAAATATTTTGTTAAATATCTTGCGAAGATTTCTTTTTTTAGTATTAATAGCAAAAGTAAGAAAACTTTAACTAGATTGATTTGCGAATTAATTAAAATATAAACTACTAAATAACAAATTGCAAAAAATAAATTTGTTAAAATTTTCTTTGTTTAAAGACGATAATTAACTTAAAGCTTTTAAAGAATTCGATATTTTGCAAACAAAAATACAAATATAATATAATAATATTTTTTAACAATTTAAGAAAGAAACTTAAAAATAAAAAAATAATGCAAAAGAATAATGTAAGCAACAACTAATATAAGTAAGCTATTTTAAAATAATACAAACAAAAGTAACTTTTAAATCGAAGTATGTTACTTAACATTGTAGCAAAAAATTCAAAATTATAATAACGTATATTTGAAAATAAACAATCTTAACATAATAACATTATATTTAATTTTTTAACAATTCGATTCGATTTTAAATGTTAAAATTAAGAATCGAATTAAATTAAGTTGATTCGATTTCAAAATAATAGAAATTGAATTGAGTTTCAAGTAGATTGATTGCGTCGAGTTGGGTTATCAAGTTCGAGTCAAGTATTCGACCCAAATTGGGTCGAGTCGATTCCAAAAGTTAGAATTGAATTGTTGATTCGATTTCTAATATTAAAATTGTTAAGTCGAGTCGATTTCTAATATTAAAATCGAAAATCGAATTATATAAATAGTAATTTTTTAAAAACACAATATTTTGGCAAAAGTAATGCATATATGTAATATATATTAGTAGTTATTATAATAAATAATTAAAATAGTTCAAAATATATTAAAACTAGTTAATTTAAATTAATTTTTAGTATTTCTTGACATTAATTCGATTTTAAAAGTTGAAATCGAAAATCGAATTAATTCAATTCGATTCAATTTTAAAAAAATCGACATTTAAGTCGATTTCTAATGTTGGAATTGTTAAGTCGAGTCGATTTCAAAAGTTAGAATCGAAACTTAATCCAACAATTAATCTAGTTTCGAGTCGATTTCTAATATTAAAATTGTTGAGTCGAATCAATTTCAAAAGTTAAAATCGAAACTCGACTTAACAATTAGTCTACAAACGATTAGTTAACAAAAAACAAATTAATTGTACAAATTTTTCTATTATTTTAACTAATATTTATTGAGTTAATATATATTATATCAATTTTAAAATTAGTGTTATTTTAGATTGCCTAATTTGTCAAATTTGTTAGTATATTCTTTGTTTAAAAAATAAACTATTTAGATATTTGCTTAAATAAAGAGAGATTACGTTAAAGTTTTTTAGACAAATTTTAATCTAATAGACTTGAATTAAATTGTTAATAATTTAAATATAATTAAATTTGACGTAACAATTATTACTAATATTAGATTAGTCTTTTAATTATATTATTATACAATAATATTTCTAGAATTTGTTTAGTATAACATTATATATTCTATTTGTATTAATACAAAATATATAATATTCTTAATCGATTATCAATTTTTGAACAAGTTTATACTAAAATATCTATTAAAAAAGATCGATATTTTTATTTTAATATATAAAGTTAATATTAAGAAATATCTTACAAACAATTATTTACTTCTAAATATATATATTAAAGAACAAATTAATAGTAAAAGCGCAATAGTTTATATCTATCGAAAAATCTATATAATAAATTATCTAAAAATTAAAATATTTTTTAAGATAAATATTATAGTTTTAGAGCAAATAATAGTAAATCTAAATAGTAGAATACTAACAATTAATAATTGTTAAAAACTAATAATCGATTTTAAGATTATAACAAAAACCAATATATAAGTTTGTAGAATCTTAAAAGCAAGTTAAAAGACAATTGTTAATATTAATACAATTATTAGATTATTTATCTACTTGCTATAATCTTTGTTAGATACAAACTATCTATTTAAATTAAAGTTTGTCGATATATATATTTATATTGTCGATTTTAGCGTATTTTCTATCTATATTTGCAATATTAGTTTAGTATTAATAACTATTAATAAATATACTAATCTTGATTTTCTAACAAAGTATAAAGAATAGAATTGCTATCAAATTAATATTAAGAAATATCTATAAACAATAAAAGAAAAAATATAAGTAAATATATTAAAGAATAATTGTTAAACTATTTTGTTAAACAATACTTATATATACAAATCTTCAAATAAAATTAATTTTTTTTAGATATTAATTATCAAATTTGTCGATCTATAAATTGATAATAAAAAAATAATTAATCTATTAAAGAACAACTAAATAATAGTATCTCTTATAAAGAACTAAAATTTGATAGATATTTTTTATATTGTTTATAAAGTCTATCTATTAGATATTTAAGATAGATAAGTGGTTGATAAGAAATTTAACAAACTTTATTAATAGAACAAAATAAAGTAATTAAGAAAGTCTATTTTTTTCGAATTTTTAGTATTTATTGTCTAATATACTATTAATAAATTAAATAAGTTCGAAAGAAAGTTACAAGTTGTAACAAATATTAGAGAATTTAATAAATTTGTTATTACAAACAGTTATTCTATCTCGATACAAAATGATATTATTGCTTATATAAGAAAGTACAATTATATTAATTTAATAAATAGTTTAACTTTTTTCTTTTAGTTTTTAGTAACTATAATAGACAAATATGAATTCTTTTTCATTAGTTAGTAAAAAAAAGAAGAACTATAAATAGTTATTATAGAATTTAAAAACTTTTTAGTATATATATAGCAAGTAATAAATAAGCAACTGCAAAAATTTCGAAAATTTGTATATATTTATATCGACAATATTACAGTTTTTTTTAAATATTTGTTCAGTATTTGAATTATTTTAGTTTAATTTTTTTTAAATTTATTAAACTTTAAGTTATTTTAAATTTAAATTTTTATTTCTTAAATTACTTAAGTATTATATTGTTAAAATAGAAGATAAATATTTTCAATCTATTTATAATTAAGAAGCAAATAGCTGCTATTAAAGTAATTAGATTTTCGAAAAATTTAAAAGCTTTTAAAATCTATCTTAATCTTTTTAACTATTAACAAAATAAGATTGCATAATGAACACAGAAAATTAATACTTTTTAGAATAAAAAAATGCAATTGCTAACAAAAACTTCGACTCTAGATAATTAAAAATACAAAATATATATTAGAACAATATTTATTAAAGATTTATTAATATTAAGAGAATTCTATATTTGGTTTTAACATGCTCTAATAGCTTTTAATTTCTTAATTTATTTCGATAACAATTAATATTCTTATATTAATTTAGATATAACAAGAAAACGCAACTTTAATATTTAAATATATTATATTAAGAGCAATTTAATACTAGACAATTTTAAAAAGACAAATATTTAGTATATTTTATTTTTGTTAAAAATGCTTATTATAATTAAATCTTATTATTAATCTACTAAGTTAAAGATTGTTGTTTTGATTTTAATAGTTTAAAAAACTTAATATTTTATTAAAGCTTTCAGATAGTTTACTATAATCTATACAAATTACTTGACAACAACAAAGATTGTTAAATAGACTACTCTATTATGTTTATTAATCGACAAATTAAATTTAAGACTAAGACTAATTAGAGTCTCTTAATATTTGTTGCAATTTATTTTAGATATTTGTTATTGTTCGAGTCAACTTAATATTATTTTAGATACTCTATTAAGATTTGTTGTCTTAACAAAAAAGAAAAAACTAAATAACAATTAAAGCATATTTAACATTATTAATATCTTTTATAGCAAGATAGAGATAGTTGTCGAAATTAATATTAAGACAAATACTGTTAATAGATTAGTTAAGCAAACAATTAAGAAGAAAAAAAATATTGTTGTACAAAATATAGCAAACAAAGCAATTTCTTTTTATATTTCTTTTATTAAAATAAGTATTAATTTTCGAATATATTTTACTAATATCTACAATTGCTCTATTAAATAAACAATTTTTTTAAAAACTCTACAAAGAGTTTCTATATTTTTCGAAATTTAATTTATATTAAATAATAAATTTATCTATATTATTAATTATACGCAAAGAAAGCGTCTATACTTGTCTAAGAAATTTGAAAAAAAAAATGCGAAAAAATTTATAACAATAGTTATTATATAGATTTCTTAAAAATATATAAAACAATTATAATAAATTTCTATTTTCGAAAGCTAACTAAGCAACTAAAACAATATATAGCTTACTATTATTAATATAATATGTATCAAATTAAGCATAATTAATTGTATAATAATCTTAATTTAATTATTAGTTTTTTAGTATTTTTTTATATAGTAAATTTTGATTTTATTCTAGTACTATTAAATATACAAAATATAAATTTTGCTATATTTGTTATCTGCAAGTTTTTTAAATTTTTTTTTTTTTTAAAAGACTATTTATATTGCAGAAAATTAAGCAATAGTACTAGTTAACAAATTTGCAAACTAAAATATATTAAAAGTATTTATTTATAATTAAAATCGAATTTTTTCTTCTAAGTTTTAAAAGATAGTTTTTAAAAAACTTAAAATTAGTTTTCTAATTTTAATTGTTTATTATTTGCAAACAAACAATTAAAGCAAACAAATTAATTAAATAGTTAAAATTGCGCTTTAATATACTATAACTAACAATTTGAATCTTAACTAAATTGTTTTTCTTTCTATACTAAAAGCAAAACTTAACAATTTTTCTAATTTATTAACTAAACTTTTGTTTAACAAATTTATTATAGATTTTAAAATATAAAATTTAATATTGCTATTAAAGTTAGACAAGCAAAGCAAAGATTAACTTAGAAAAAGAACAATAAATATTAGTAGAACAAAAGTCTTTATACTCTAAGCTAATATACTTTCTAAGTTTATTTACAACAAGTATTATTCGTCGATCTTTATTTTTTAAAATAGAAGACTAGATTTTTTTGCGACTATACAAGAAATACAGTTTGTTGTTAGTAAAATTGCTTAAACTTGTTATCTAATATATAGAATTTTTTAAAATACTTAAAAAAAGAGTAATCTAATTTATTAACTTAAACTGTTAAAAAACTAAAAAATCTATTTAGTTATTTCTATAGCAAACTTAAAGTCTATATTAGTTAATACTAATTTTTACAATTGTTTAATATTAGATTATTTCAAATCAATTAAAAAATTTAACAAAAATTAATATTTGTATAAGATTGAGACTCTAATTAATTATTAAATATATGAATATAAACAAGAAGAGTTTATCTTAAAATTCTTAATTTAATAGAAGAAATAGAGCTCGAAGTTTAATTGTTAATATAATAAGGATCTGTTTAATAAAATTAAAGAGCTTATTTAAACTTATAAGAAGAAATACAATATATTTATATTAAATATTATTTGTTGTTTTAACTCAACAGATAGTTAAGTTATTACAAAAGAAAAAAATTAAATTTTCTTATAGACTAACAAATAGAATAGCAATATACTATTTTCTTTATAAAATAACCAGCAAAATAGTAATTTATTATTGCTTTTATATTTTGATAAACAAAATAATAATTATCTATTATAGACTATTAAATAGAACAATCTTTTTGTTAAATATTAACAAAATAGATCTTGCAAGATAAAAACAAATAGTTTTGTCTAAATCTTGCAATTATATTTAACTATACTAATGATATTAAACTTATATTTCTTATATATATTGTTCTTATATATTTGACAGTTAGACTTAGATTTAGAATTGCGATATAGTATATTTTTATTTACTATTTATTTACTTAGTGCAATTACAAATCTTATTTAGTATTCTTTTCTTTATTAATATATTTTAATTTTTTTTTACTTATTTTAGTTGTTAATTTACAGTAACTATATTTTATGTTTTTTGAAAATCTATTTAGTTTAAAAGTTAATTTTTTTAATATTGTTTTCTATTAAAAGATTTGTAAACAATAAACTAATATTTATATTAAACTCTAATTATTAGATATTGCTTGCAGATCTATTCTATTTAGTCGAAAAATCGAATATAATTAGCAAAAACAATAAATTAATATAAAAGAAATTAAAGTTTAGCAACAACTTTACAGAAATTAATAGCAATAATAAAAATAACAATTGCTATATTGTTTATTAATTTAAGAGTACTTACGCAATCTCTCTAGAATATAACAATATCGAAATAATAGATATTAGATAAACAAATATTATATATTTTTTGCAGTTTTTTTAAAATAATACTTAGATTTTCTACGCAATTAATTTTATATTTACTTGAAGTCGAAAAACAACAAAAATAAAAGTATAAATTATTACTTTTTTAATTAATGTTTTTGTATTTTTTATTATTTCTTCGAAACAAATATATACTTTTATAACTTTTATTAATAAGATAAAAATATTCTGTTAAATAATTAAACTAATTTTGTTTATAAAATTCTAATAAATACAATTAATTTTCGCATTATTATTAAATATTGTTTTAGTTTTTATATTTTTTAATTATATTTACGCAATTAAGTAAACAATATAATATATATTTTTAAAAGATTATACTTTTGCAACAATATTATTAAAATAAATTGTTTAAATAAATTTAATATTAGCTAATTTTATAGTAACAATTTTTTTTGTTTTTTTTATAAATTTCTAAAACTTCTTTATAATTACTATATATAGTATTAAACTTCTTATTAAAAAGAGAGAAAAAAAAAAAACTTAAATTACAATTAAAATTTAAAAAATTTAACATTTTTATTTTTATTTTCGATATAAAAATACTTTAAATTGGAGTTTTTAAATCGATTTAGTTTTTTACAATTTGTAGTATTTTCTTTAAATATTTTGTTTGTTATATATAGTTTACAAAAGTTTTTTGCTTTTTTTTAAATTTATTTTTCTAATACTTAATAACTCTTAAATTAGAGTTAATTATTATAAAAACTTTTTTTATTGTAATTTTTTTTATTTTTTCTTCTATTTTTTTTTTCTTTTTTTTTAAGACTTTTGTTTGATTTTTAAATAATTTCTAGATCTAACATTTTTAATCTTCGAAAATCTTTCTATTTTATTTTGATTTTAATTATTTTGATTAATTGTTTTATTAGAAATTTTTTAGAGTATTTATCGCTTAAAAGAATTTTGTTTTAATTAAGTTTTTTAAATCTTTATTATTGTTTAATTCGATTTACTATTTTTTTTACTTTTTAACAAAAAATTAATATCTAATCCTATTGTTATTATTGTAATTATAAAATTTCGAATATAATTTTGCATTTTTTATTAGAAACAAATTTTTACAAATTCTTTCTTAATTTTTGTATTGTTAAGAGACAACTTTAGTTTTTTGTTTTCAAAATTGTATCAACAATTCCGGAATTCTTGTTAATAGTACTATTAGTAACTAATAGTTAAATTAGCTAATATGTTAATATATTTGCTCTATATAATTAAGTGTAGAATTAAGTTGCAATTAGCAGGATTTGCAAGCGCGTAACTAATATATGCTTTGTTAAGACTTAATCTTGTATGTTGTCAAGTCTTATAGCACAAACGCAATTTACGAATGCGATTTACAAGCACAAATCACAATTAATATACGCACAATATAAGACGTTCTCGTCGACGCCTAATTCGCGTATAGAAATCTTACAAATTGTTCGATTTTGCTATACAAATTACTATAGTATAAATAAGTAACAAATAGAGACGTAAGCGAAGCATTGCAAGAGTTTGTACGCATCTCGAATATTAAAATTTAATTGCTATCAAGCAAGCGTTAAGACTTTTGCTGCTAAATAGATTCTAGACTAGCTAATAGCTAAATTAGCAGTTTTCGCAACAGACACTTTCTAAGCAAGGATTCCGGAATTGCCAATATATTAAATTTATAGCAAATTTTATTGTTTTTATTTATATAAATCTTTCTATTTGTTATTAAAATTACTAACTTTAGACAAACTTATTATCTATATAAATTGTAATAAAACAAATATTTATTTAATTTTAATTAAGATTAATTGTAATTACAAATAAGAGCAAATTTTTAATAAATATAAATTGTTTCTTAAGATAGATTCTAAACTATTATTTAAATTTAAGAAAATATAAAAAACAAAGTTTCTTGTAATTATATTATTACTATTTGTTAAATTATTTGATAAATCTTGCTCTTTATTATTTTGCAAAAATTATTAATTTCTAGATTTCTAAAAGTTTATTTTAAGATATTTAATATTTAGTTAATTTTTGTATTTTTAATTGCAATTACTAACAATATTAGAGAAGCAATAACTATTTTCGATATAATCTTTTTTTTAACTTAATTTTGCTTCTTGCTTATTATATTTATTAATTTACTTATATTAATATTTGCAATCTATTAAGCAATCTAATTGCTATTAATATTTATTTTTTGTCTAATTGTCTTATTTTTAATTAATTTTATAATTGTTCTATATAATAATTTAAATATTATAATAATTATGCTATTTAAATTAACTTTATACTTTTGCGTTATTTTAATACAAATATTGCAAAAAAGACATTTTAAATATTATAAGAATATAATATATTTATTTACTTAATCAAATTTAATAAGTTTTAAGAAAATAACTTTAAATTGTTAATAATATTACGAATATTATTTAATTTTGTTTTTAATATATCTTTTAAAAACTTTAAAAAAGTACAAAAATTAGTTTAAATTTGAATTTTTATCTGTATATTTCTTTTGTAATTTATTTATTATTTCAAATTATTTTTTATCTACTTAGATAATAATAAACTTAATAAAGTTCTTTATAAGCTTATTACAATATCGAAACAACTTAGTAATTCTAAGCTCAAAAATAGCTTTATATTTATTACAAAAATTCAAGAATTAATTTAGAAAATTAATAATATTAAGTTGATTAAAGTGCGATACTTTTAATGTTTTTAAAGAGAATATAAAGATTATATAGTAATAGAACTTATATAATTTTTATAAAGTTATTAAGTAAACTTGTTATTAATATAGATATGTTAAAGAAAAGTTTTGCAATTTTATTAATATTTTAAGATACTATTTCTAAGAGAATAGCTTAACAATATATAGTAAAAGTAACAACTATTAGATTAAAAAGACTAATGATAATAGTTAATTCAAATAATAATATTTTTAATTTGCAAGTCTCTTTATTTTTTTTGCAAAAATATTAACAAAAGAATTTTTCTTTCTTTTTAGTTTTGCGTTGTTTTCTTATTTATTGCTTTTTCGTTTTTTCAATTGTTTATAAATAGATATTTTTAATCTATTTTTTTTTAATTAGTTGTCGATCTATTGTTAACAAATATCTTTGTATTAAAAATTTGCTTCTATCTTTATTAAGAAGAGAGTTTAAATAGCATTCTTGCTTCTAAATAAATAAATTAGTTATATTGCTAAAAAGCTTCTTTTAATAATATTATTATAATTAGCAAATATTTTATTGTTTTAACAATAAATGTTAGTTGCAATTCTAATAAAATATTTTAATCTTTAAATTTACAACTTTTATTATTATTTTTAACACTTTAACTTTATCTTTTCTTTTTTTGCTTTTTAATTTAATAATATCTTAATTCTTAAGTTGTTAATTCTATGTTTTTAATTTTGAAAGTTTTTAATTTTAACAATTTGTTAAAGTTAACTTGCTTTTTATACTTTTTTTTGTATTTTTAAGTTTTTAAGTTTTTAGAGATATATTAATAGTTTGTTGTTTTAATATTTATAACTGTAACTAAAATTTTGATGTTAACTTTAATATAAGAAATTAAAATTAAAATCTCAATTAGTAGACAATTATAACAACAAAGACTTATCGCAATATATATATAAATTATACTATACAATTTAATAGTATATGGGGTAGCTAAGATTCTAAGATCTAAGTAAGAGAGATTGCATATATATTGCAAATAGATTGCTAATACTAGTAACAAATATTTCTAAGTTTATAGTCTAATATTATTTGATTATCTAACTACAATAAATTAAAAAAAAAATAAACTTAATATCTAATTTATAGTTTTAACAACAATAATTTGGTTAGTATAATTGTTGGATTAAGTTAACTATTTTTTTCTTAATTCGATTTACTCTTTTCGATCTCGTAGAATTAAACTAGAATTAAGTTGCAAATCTAGTTCTAGAGTTAAGATTTTGTTAGATTAGTATTAAGTATATTGATTGTTAGATCGGATTTCGATTTCAACTTTTGGAATCAATTTAATTTAACAATTTTAATATTAGAAATTAACTTAAAACTTGATTCGATTTCTATTATTTTAAAATCGAATTAATTCGACTTAATTTAATTCTTAATTTTAATATTTAAAACCGAATCAAATTATTAAGAAACCAAATATAATATTATTATATTAAGATTTTCTATTTTTAAATATATATTATTATAATTTTGAATTTTTCGCTATAGTATTAAGTAATATACTTTGATTTAAAAGCTACTCTTACTTATATTATTTTAAAACAATTTATTAATATTAGTTATTGCTTGTATTACTCTTTTATATTATTTTTTAATTTTTAAGTTTTTTTCTTAAATTGCTAAAGAATATTGTTATATTATATTTGTATTCTTGTTTGCAAAATATTAAATTCTTCAAAATTTTGAAAGTAATTGCTATCTTTAAATAAAGGAATTTTTAGCAAATCTATTTTTTGCAATTTGTTATTTAGTAGTTTATGTTCTAATTAATTTGCAAATTAGTTTAATTAAGATTTTCTTACTTTTGCTATTAATACTAGAATTTTTTTTTTTGCAAAATATTTAACAAAATATTTATCAATTATTTATTGCTTGTTTTAAAAGAAAGAAACAAATATATTAAATAAAGTATAAATATTAATATTTAATTTTAAGGATAATAATTATAAACAATTGTTAACAACAATATTTTAAACAAAATCTAATCGAAACTTGTTAATTTATATTAGATAAAAAAAATTAATATAGAAATATAATTCAAGCTTTAAAATATATATGTTTAAATAGTTTTAATTGAAGATAATATTTTAAAAATTATATACAAAAGTTATTATAAAATTTTGAATTATTCTATTGTTTACAAATATTTAAGTATATTAAATATAAAAAATATTTTTTATCTTTCTTTTATTTCAAACAAAAATAATCTTAATTGCAAATTACAATTAATCTAATCTTTAATTGCGTAAGTTACAATTAATAATATATAATTAACAATTTATTAAAAGAAAAGTTATATTAATTTGTTATTATTCTTTATTTAAAAAAATTAAAAAAATTAACTATATAAAACTTTTATCAATTTAAATTTGCTTTTTTAAATTATTAACAATTCTAACTTTCGAAAGTTGTTAAAAATACTTTGTTTAAATTTAATACTTTTAAATTGTATTAAACTATTTAAAATAATTTTCTTAAAATATAATTAAATTTGTAAAAAAAATAAGATAAATTTTAAAAGTATTTAATATATTTTTATTGTTTTAAATATATAGTCTAGTTCTTAAAGAGTTGTTTATCTAGAAGTATTAATATATTAAATAAAATATTCTATTTTAATTTCGCATTTTTTTTTTTTTAATTAAGTATATAAGTTGTTAATTAATATTAAATCTTATAAAGATTTTGAATTTTTCGAAATTAAAAACAAACTTTTTAGAATTGTTACTAATAACACAAATAATAACAATATACTTAAAAACAAATTTAATCTTTTTTAAATTAATAAGAGTTTTTATAGAATAAACAATAGAACTTTGTATTTTGTTTAATTTATATAATTAATTTTATAACTTAAAATTTTATTTTAACTATAAAATTAAAAACAACAAATAATAATATTATTGTACAATTAAAGAATAAACAACTTTAAGATATTACAAAAAGTATAAATTTATCTAATATAATTAAAGGAATATTTAAATTTGTAATAATATCAAAAAATATATATATATATATTAATTTTATTAATTTTGTACTTTTACAACTATTATTAATAACTTAACTTAATATTTGTTTCGATTTAAAAAAATTTAAAAGAAAATTAATAAAAAGTTATAAAAACTAATATAAGATATTTGTATTTATTAAAACTCTATTTATTTTATATTTTGTTAAATATATTAATTATAAAATTATATTAATTTTGAAGTAGAGAAATATTTTTAAAATTTAAAAAACTTAACAAATTAAATTTAATAAAAGTAAATAAAACTTAGTTTTATTTGTTAACAATATACTAATTTTTTTTTTACAAATATATTTTTATTATTTTGCAAACAATTGATATAAATATTTATTTAGAATTTTAAGTATTTAATATAATATTTAATTATCTTTAATATCTAGAAAGAATAATAAGAATTAATATTTATTTTTTAAGAAATATTGTACTTAAAGTTTGCAATAAAGTTTTGACAAAACCTGCAAAATACTATTCGAAAACAAAAGAATTAGACAATATATTAATTAATCTTGTTAATATTTTAGATTTTATACAAAAAGCTAGTCTTTATAAATTATAAAATAAGAGAGAAAACAACAATATTATTAATTACAAAAACAAATTCAAAATAGAATTTGAAAATTATTATTAATATTATTATAATTTAATTGCTAATTTAAGAGCAAAAGTGCAAAGATACTCCGCGGAACGGGTTGAATAGTGCACGACTTGCTCTCTCTCTCGTCATAGTTTTCTAGGTTTAACCTTTTTTATTTTTGATCTTAAAGATTGAGTTTTAAAGTTTTTTGTCTAATTTTTGAATTTTATTACTAAAAATAGACTAGTTTATTACAGGATTAAATTTCAATACGCTAGCTCACGTATTTTATCGAAATAACCCTAGTTCGGGTTAAGTATTTCGGGTTCGATCCAGGTTGAGTCCAAATTTTTGGTCCAAAACCTAGATCAAACCTAGACCGTTCCGCGAAGCAACAATTGCTAAAGAGATAATACAATATAGTAATATATATAATTTTTTACTAACATTAATATAGTTTATTGTAAATATTACAAAATTCTAATTTTAACAATTTTAACAATTTTGTTTAATTTAAGATAAAAACAATTAATATCCTTGTATTAATATTATAAAAAATAAATATTTGATTTAAAAATATTAAAGAAATAATATATTAAATTTTTTAAAAATAACGTAAATAATTTGAGATATACTTTTATATCTAGTATTATTAATAGATATCACTAATAGATTTTTTCTAGAACTCTAAGCTACTTTAAGCAAACTAGTAAGACTAAGCACTTAAGAGTTATTGTATCTTAAATTCGACGCTTGCGATTCTTCGAACGCTTAGAACTTTTAAACAATATTCTTTGAGCGCTTTGCAAAAAATTTTGCTTAATTAATAAATTTGTATTTTTGTAAAAAGATTCGATCTCGCATTTGTTATATATTAAAAAGTATTATTAACTTTACAAGTTTATTGTGTACAAAATATATATATTGCGTCGAATTTTATAATCGATTTGTTATCTTTGCTAATATTAATTGCGATCCCAATACTTACTTGTTAAAGTAAACTTTTTGTTTATATTGATTCTATAGCTTATACAAACGTTGTTCGTCTATTTGTTACTTTACAACTTTAAACTTCAAAAATGCACTATATATTAAAAGAGCTTTAAGATATCGTAAATTGCGTAACACTACTAAAACAAATTCGAAATATAAATGTTAAAAAAATATTTGTAGTTTAACGTAATTAACTTTGCTAATATTGTAAATACATTAATAGTTTACGATATAACAAAGAATTACAATTCAAATTTAATCAATTAATTAATTAAACTTTATCGTCTTTTTGCAATTATCTTTGTGCATTATTATAACAATAATAACTTAAATATTAACCTTGATTTTCGTTTGTAAAATGTAGCGATTTAATTGTTGCATTAATTTAATATAATTGTTTACGTTGTAAACAATTACTAATATTTATATTGTTTTTGTTATATTGTTCGTCAATATAACACATTAGATTTTGCTTTCTTTTAATAGATAATCTTCGTTAAAGTTTGATTTAATTTTCTCTTTTTAATATTACAATCTTAATTAATTTGCTATCTTGTTTAATATATCAAGTTGTTTACTTTTTATATTTAAAGAATTGCTCGTTTTTAAAACAATTCTTTTAGTATTATAAGCAATAATTAGTTTAAACTTAATTAAAAAAAGACTATATATTAATAAACTTATATTTAAAGTTGCGTCTTCTTTGATACTAATGTAATTTTTGACACTATTTTTATCTACTTTTGTTTAATTGTTTTGATTAAGAATCTTTAAAATATTAATATATTTCTAAAAGTATCTTAAAAAAGATAAAGACTTATTAGTTTTTTTTTATATATTAATAATTCGATTTGCAATTGATTTTTCGTTAATTGATTGTAGTTAAGTATTATTAGACTAATCGCCAGGAACCGAATTTATTACGTGATCGTGCCAAGATTCGGGTTTCGATTCCAATTATTGGAATCGATTTGAGAAAAACTACTATATATAGTATACTAGTATACTATATATAGTAGCGTTTATTAATAGCTCGGTTTTCGGTTCCGACTTTTGGAATCGACCCGACCCGAACGATCAATCTAAGTATTATTTTAAATATTTACTTTATTTAAATATTGCGAGCCTTTATTATCTTTATAATTAAATTCGAAATTATTATTATTATTAATATAATTGTTAATCTAATTATGTTAAAGTATTAATTTAAAGTTTAACTTAAATATTTGTATTATATTTATTTACATTAATGTTAACTTTATATTCTTGTATATTTTTAATCAATTTTCGCACAATAGTTGTATAAATAAGTATACTTATTTTATTATTGTTATTTTTTTCGTTGTTATTGCTTTTATAATTGTTGTATTCTTTGTTTTGTTTTATAATTAATTACAACTAACATTATTACTATTTTAAACAATCTTTTACAAAAAACAAAATTATCGCATTTCTATAAAAATTGTCGCCCAATATAATATTATTATTGTAGTTGTTTTTATTCTAGTTTATAATTAGCTTACGTTAAATTCTTTATATATAAATAGTCGCATTATTGTTTTTCGATTGTTATCTAATAAACTAAGAAAATTGTTTAAGATATTTAAATTAACGTTAATTTTAATGCGTTATCTCTTGATATCGAAGTTTAAATAAATAAGAATATTATTAAAACTATTTGTTATAACATTTAACAATATATATTTATAATCAAATCGTTTATAAAATTTAGTTGCGAGCTTGTTAACTTGCGTTCGAAGCAAATACTTTATAAGCTATTGCTTTATAACGAACAATCTATTTTATATTTTTTTCGCGTATTCAATTATCTTTATTATACATTAATGTTAATCTACTAAAATTAACAATCTAAATATATTATTTTTGTTCGACGTAAATCTACAAATCTTTATAGAGAGATCGAACGTTTGCTTTGTTAAACAATAATAAATTGCGCTAAACATAAATCAAATTAATTTTAAATTAATTAAATTGAAAAAAACTTTTATATTCTTTTAACAATTGTAGAATTATTTGTCGCTTTTCTTTTTAAAGAAGTAATCGTAAATTACTTTGCTAAAAATATTATTTAAAATTTAATTATTGTTGTTTACTTCTTTAAGCTTTTATATAATATTAGTCTTAATTTCGACAATCGTAAAAATATATATCAAATAATATAATAAATCTACAAATCGATTTTTTAATAATAATACTTTCGTCTTGTTTAAATTATTTTCGTAATAAAAATTATATTTATTTGTTACTTAATGTCGAATTCTCTTTATTATCGCATAACGAAATTCGCTTATATAATTATATAATTGCAATTGTATTATCGTTTGTTTGCTAATTTTAATATTCGAATATAAATACTTATCTATATTTATAATTTGTTAAAAATAAATTAATTTTATTTTTGTTTCGCAAATTAAAACAATTACAATGCGTTATCTAAATACAATTTATTAGTTTTAAAAAAAAGTTTTTAATACTTTTTAATCACGAAATTACGAATTTAATAACGTAATTCTTAACAATTAAGACAATCAAAAATTGTTCAATTTTTATTAAGATTTTCTTATAATTAAATTTCGAAAATATTACTCGTTGCAACAAACTCTTTTATAAATAGATCTTTATTAAGTTTTCGCGCTAAACATTATTAAACTTTTAAAAAAACAAGCTCTCAAGAAATTAAATTAATTGCAATTTTTTTTAAATCGACGCAAATCTATTAGCATTTCGTGAGATTAATAAGCTTGCAAAGCTAAAAACAAGTTTTTTAAACTATAATAACACTATTAATTACGTATTAATTTGTGTAATTTGTATTATTTATTATTAATATAATGCGAGACGATTTGTCTTTATAATATAAATATATATTGTTTTTTTTATTTTCAATAAAACTTTTATGTTGAACGCCTTTTTAAAGTTTAATGTTAATATCTTTGTCGTCTTTGTTGTTGTTATTAATTGCGAATTCGTTCAATTTGTTGTTAAACACATTAGCAAACATTTCGATCTTTTTATATTGTTATTATATATACGTTAGCATTGTTTTTAATTAAATTTGCAACAAAATCTACTAAATTATTAAACAAAAACGTTAATATAAATTTTTTTATTATTAACATTGTTGCTTATAATAAATATATATTATATAAGATTCTTATATTTTGAAAGAAGATTTGCAAATAAGTTTTTTAATAATATGCAAAAAAGAGTGTCAATTTAAACAAATAAATTAATATAGAAAGAAGCAAAAAAAATCTAAAAAATTAAGATTGTTTATGCAAATTATAACAATTTTTTTAGCGTATTTTTTTCGTATATTAAACTAAGAATCTTATTTTAATTTAATCGCTTAAAAACATGTTTTAACAATTATTATTTAACAAAAATTTTGAATTTTCGAAATTGTTTACTTTGTTTCGAGACAAATGTTATTAATTTATGTAAAAAATATATTTTATAAAAACATTTAATTATCTTAAACTACTATTTAATTCTTCGAATTACTATCGTATAAAATTCTCTTAATATTGTTTTTATCTTTTTCTTTAATTTTAGAAACGCAATTAGTATAAATTGCGAAAAGCGTAATAATGCGACTAGTTTTAATAACAAATTAAATTTTGATCGTAACTTTATTTCTAATCTTTTATCAAATATAAATACGAACAAAATATTGTATTTAGTTGTAAATAATTATATATTAATTTCGTAAAAACGCGCTAAAATATATTTACGAAATTTTAGTTAATTTGCTTAAAAAATAATCTTTTCTCTTTAAAATTAAAAGAGCAATTTAAAATTTATAAATTTAATTATTTGTTATATTTTAATCGTCTTTTTAATTATGTTTTTATTAATACTTTTAATTGTTGCAATCTTAATATTTCAAATTGTGTTCAAAAGAACTTGCAAATACTTTGCGTTAATTTATTACACTAAAATAAAAAATCTTATATAACAAAAATACAAATTTAACAAAATTAATAACAAAATTAATATTTTGTCTTTTAATTTTATTAGAAGTACGTAATATATAAAAGCAAAAAAGCAAAACTTTTTTAATTTTGTTGCGTAACTTAATTACGCGTTATATACTTAAAAAGTACAAGCTTATATATATATAATTTTGCGAAATTTTAAATCTTTTTTCGAATATAATTGTATTTGCGTTGAATTAATTTGTTATAATATTTAAGCAAAAATTATTAAAAACAAAAATTATAACATAAGAATTTTTATATTTCGATTTTCGCTATATTTTAAGAACAATAAGATTTTTTAAAGTTGTTAATTACGTATATTTCGCACAATTATTAAATGTTAATTTTTTATTTATATTGCTTTTGTTATAATTATTAACAAATCTTAAAATCAATTTCTTTACTATATAAATATAAATATCCAAATTTGCAATTGCTTTAATTACAATTAATTTTATATAATTTTATCTTAAAGAATAATTTACGTATTATTGTTTTTATTAAGTTTTACAATAAAATTAATAAAATTTGCAATATTTAATAAATATAAACGTTGCTTTGTTATCTTAAAAATGCGATATAAATAAAGAAGCAAAACAAAGAAACTTTGCTTTTAATAAATTGTTATACGTAACAAAACGCTATTAATATACAAAAAAGTAAATGTATTTGCTTATAATCTTTAATATTATTAGCAAACTCTTTAATTTTTTAGCTTCTATATTTAGCTACTTTATTAATCGATTTTTTTTTTGCTATTGCTATTTTGTCGCTTCTTAAATCGTCTTTATTATAAAAATTAATAACCATTTGCTTAATTTCGTTTTTTCGCACTTAAACAATTATAAGCATTAAATATACTTAATTAATTTGCAATCAAATTAATCAAAACGTTTGTTATATAACAACTAATATTTATAAAATTGTAATATTAAAGTATATGTTTTTACAAATAAATATAACTATATTGCACAAAATTGTATTTACATTTTTATTTACTTTGTATAAACTAATTATTTTTTAATCGCATGCAAATAGATAAATATTTAAATTATTATTTAATATATTTATTAAAACTTATTATTACGTAGACGCAATTATATTTTATTCATTAATATATTCTTAAAATTTTGGAATCTAATTATATATTTTTGCAAAAAACATTAACTTTATTGTAAACAATACAACTATAGAAATTAAAATAATGTAAATTTGTTATTGCTAAAATTAATTAAAACTACTTAATAAACATATATATAACGTTATTAATTTTAATTAGTATATATTATTCGAAAGCAATTTCTTATATTAAATATTATTTTGCAAATTGTTTCTCTTTAATTGTGTAAATTTTATCCTTGTTTAAACGTAAATTAATAACAATTTAAAGTATTAAAATCTTAAAATTACTTAAAATTATTATTGTTTATCTTTAAAAAGACGTTATTTTGTTATAAAAAAGTTTCGAAATCTTTTAAATAAATATTAGTATAACTTTTACAAAAGTTTACAAATATCTCTAAATTTTTTTTAAAAACAATTTATTTTATATTTTTCGAAATTCGAACAAGTTTTTAATTAAATTGCAAACATTTTTTTTTTACTTTTTTATTATATTTCTTTAGTATTTTATTAAGTTCTTTTATTTAAATATTAAGCATACTTTCTTTATATCTTCTAATAACATAATTAATGTTGTAATTCTTTTAATAATTAGCAACAAACTTTATATTAAAAGCATATCTATTAATTTTGCGAAAAATTCAATTAAATAATATTAAGATAATGCAAATTCTTTACAAATTATAAGTCGAATTCTAACAATTTAAAATTATTTTTTTAGTATTACTTTTATTATAAAGAATATTTTAGTAAAATTTAATAATTAACTAGATATATAAGTTAATTAGAACGTCAATTTTAAAATAAGTATTAATTAAAATTTCAATTAAGAGATGTTTCGCACTTAAGCAACTAACATTGCGCAAAAAAAAAAAAAAAAAAATTAAGCTACTAAAATTATTCTTAGAATTAAGAAACGTTAATTGCACAACTTTATTAACACTTTTCTTAAATATATTAACAATGCGTACTTTATAATAATCGAAATTCTAAAACTAATTTAAAAAATAAACAATATTAATAAAGTAATTAAACGTTTTAAAATAATAATATATAATCGTTATTTTAATTATGCTATTAACAATCGAAAAATTAGCACGTTTTTTAGCTTTTTAAAATTTAACTTTTAAGCTACATTCAATCGAAATTAATTTAATCGATCGACATTAATTAATTAAAAATTAGTTAATGTTAATTTGCAACAAAATTATATTAGCATCTTTCTTGTGTTGCGCATTGTTAACAATCTTTTTTTTAATTTGTTACTTTTTGTCTTAATTACAATCGCTTTTAAATTGTTAAGTTGTTTTCGTCAAATGCGAAGCTAAATTTAATTATATCTAAAAGTAATATAGTCGTTTAATTATTAATAAAGTAGCTTCTAATATTTTTTTTCTTAATCGAAAAATCTTTACAAGATTCTTATATTAAAGATTTCTATAATTTTTTTTTGCATTATAACGTCTATCAATCAATAGCTATATTCTAAATAGTGTTTTATTATTATTTGAGCGTTCGATTCGTAATACATTATATTTTTCTTTAAAATTAAAACGTTCGCAAACTTTTAAATTAAAATCTTTGCAAATTTTTAAATCAAAATCTTCGAAATCGTTCTTAAAGCGCAACAACATTTATTGTGTATCTTTAAAAAAAACTTTAATAAATCGAAATTCTAATTATAGTTAAACTAAATTTATGTAAATCAATAAATTAAATTTATTTAATAAAAATACAAATCTATATAATATAAGCGCAAATAATAATCTATTTAAAACTATTGCAAAATACATTCTAATTAATGTTGTTTTTATTATAAGTTATTGCATATGCATAGATATCGATGCAACAATTTGTTATAAAATTAATATAACAATCGTTTACGTTTTAAATTTTCTAAAAGTACTTAATAAAGCTTTCGAAATTTTAAGTTAAAACAAAAACGAAAATTGTTTATATTGTTTTTATTAAAATAGATTTGTAGATTTGCTAAACGTTAAAATAAATAACTCTTTAATTGTTAACAAAACGCTTTAAAATGCGTTTTTTAAATTTATTAAATTTTTAAATAACAAACTTAAAATTAAAGCTTACATTTTTTGCGCTAATTGTTGCTCTTTTAATTTTAAAAGAGATTTTAAGTATTACAAATTCTTAAAAGCTAATTAAAAGCAAATTACACTTTTTAATTTAAAAAAGCTTAGAAGTTAACTTTTTATATTTGAAGCGTTGTTGCTTTAAGCAAAGAATAAAATTATTATAATTAATACAATTTTTAACTAACTATACAATTTTAAAATTTAATTAAATCTTAAGTCTAAATTGCGCATATATAATTATTATTACAATTAAATTAATAACAAAAAAAATTAATTTCGTATTAGTTTACATTTTATTTTACAATATATAATTAAAATCGATTTAAAACTATATTTGTTTTATATTCTATTGCGCAACAATTTACACATTTTTTATTATTAATATTGATGTTTTTGCAATAAGACGCTATAATTAATCTAATACTTCGTTACTTCAATTATAATATTAGTATGCTTAAGAATTACGTCAACATTAAGCAAATAAAATGCTCTATTTATTTAAATATCAAAATCGACAAATGTTGCAAAATTTTTTTAATAAATTTTTATTAATTTTTCGACAAATAAGCGAACAATATTAATAAGTTTGCTTTTAATTCGAAACCTTTTATTTGCATTTAATTTATTTAATAAAAGTGCAATTATAATAATTTATATTAAAGATTAATAATACGCAATGTAAAAAACATTATATTTTGAAAAATCTTTATTTTGTATAACAATGTTCAAATGTTAAAGCTTAATTAATTAATAATTTACTCTTGTTTTGTTGTTGTTTTAAATAACAATTTAATTATAAAGACTTTTAATTGCAATCTAAACAATACTATTTATTTTTATCGAAAAATAATTGTTGCGTTAATTTGTTTTTTTTGTTGCTTACTTTTGTTAATTTGCGTTAATTAACAATTTTTAATTGCACAAAAGATTCTTTATATTATGTATATTAACAAAACACTATTAAATTGTTGTTCGTAGACGTCGACTATAATAATAATAAATTAAAATTAATTATAAAGACAAAATACTTAAGTTTGCAACAAAATAATTTAATTATTGCGCAATCGCATATTAAATATGTTAAAAAATATATTTCTAATTTTTAAAAATAGTAAAACAATAATTTTTAAAATTAATAGCTACTTTAAACAACATATTAATTAACAATCGAAAGCTATTTTATTGTTAATTTTGCGCTTTAATATTTTTAACTTTAGCAAGTTTAATTATGCGCAAACGTCTAATAAACTTATAAATTTAAACAAATTTTTTACTTTTGTGTTTCTTGTTAATTGATTCTCTATTGCAATTAGTATGTCTATACGTCAATTTTATAATTATTGCAAGTTCAACGTTAACAAACGCTCTAATTTAACGTCTTAATATTCTTAACTTATTGTATAAACTTTTTTACAAATTAGCATTTTATTAATGCAAAATTTGTCGCAAACGTTAATTCTAATATCTTTGTTTAATCTTTTCGAACTTAACAATAAAAATTTTGAAAAATTAACTTTTAAAACTTGTTAATTTCTTTGGTTTTCTTAATAGTTTCTTTTATTTTTTTAACAATTTTCTACGTTTTTTTAATAGTTTTTCTTGTATAGTAATAATTTTTTTTTAATCTTTTAACAATATATTTCGATCTCTTTTAAAGTTAACGATTTCGTCAAATTTAAATATTTAATATTGCAATATTAAATTTTTTTCTTTGCAATATTTTTTTACATTATTTTTTTCTTTTTCGACAACTTCTTGTATTTTATTTAAGATTATATTTATTCTTTGTATAGCGATTCGAAGTTTCTAATATATTTAAATACAAGTTTTAATAATTTTGTTAACAAATTTTCTTCTTTGCGAAATTCGCAAAATATAAGTTTTTTATTTGATTGCTTTAAGTATTTAGTTTTTAACATAATTTAATAATAAAAAATAAAAAATAATAAAAAGACTTAAAAGATTTGAAATTTTAATTAATTTCTATATCTAGCTTTTATAGTTAATAATTTTTTTTATACTAATTTGTTGTTTATAATTTTGTTGTTTTAATTTCTTTGTTAATAATTTTAAAACTTTAAATTAATATATTTTATAATTTAAACAATTTAAATATAATTAACATAATAATTTTATAAATAATAGTAAATAAACTTTAAGATTACGCAATTTTAAAAATGCTTTTAAAAAGTCTTTTATTAAATATCGCGCTATATTTTTTAAGTCAATTGTTAATTTAAACTTCGTTATAAATTTTATTTGCAAAACAAAAATAATTGCGCAATCTAAGTTTGTCGTCTTAGAATTAACAACTAATATAATCGTATATTTTACAAATTTGCAATGTATATTTAACGTCTTCTTTAATTAATTTTTCCAATGTTTTAAAATTATATAAAATTAGTTTTTTTAGCAATAATGTATTATAAATAACACGACGTTATGCGTTCTAACAACTATATATTCGAACGAATAAAGAGATTTATGTAAGACACTTTATAATAAATAATAAAAATATTGTCTTACTTATTATGTAAAAGTTAATAAGAATATCAAGCAAATAAACTTAAATTGTTAATATCTATCTTTCAATAATTCTTTATTTCTTCTCTTATTATATTTTCTTATTTAAAAAATTATTATCTACAAATTATTATTAATAACATAATGATTAATATTTGCATATCTTAAAAATCAACTAGAATTTGCATATTATAGCCATAATTAACATTAATATAATTTCTAAACAATCTTATTAACTTTTAAAACAACTAAATAATTTAAATCTTAACAATAATAATTTTTTAAAACAAATAAGTAGTTTAAATCTTAATAACAATAACTCGTAAATAACGAACTTAACAAATATACTATCTTTTTCGAACAATACACTAACATTAATAGTAATAACAATAACGTTTTGTTTGTTTCTAAATATGTTGTATCGCTTTTTGTTATTTAATTGTACAAAATTGTATATGTTATATTGTAGATTATTTTTTCTACTAAGTCAAATTGCTTTTATTTATAGATTTTGTTTATTTTGTTTTAAAATCGAAATTAATATTAATTATATCGTGAAATCTTTACAAAAGCTTATCTTTTTTTTAAATATTCGCACTTTAAACAAATTATACTTCGAACAATTTTAACTTCATTAAATTAAGATTATTCGCAAGCTTGCTCAAAAAAATAGCATAAATTTAAGTAATATATAAATCGTCGAAATAACAATAATAACAAAAATAATCAAAAAGAACGTGAAATTATTAAAGAGAAACATTAAGAAATTCGATATTAATTGAATAAATCTAAATTTAATTTATTTAATAAAAATCGTTTGTAACAAACAACATCGCGCAAAAAAATAAATAGAATTATCTTTATTTATTATTGTAAAGAACTTTAAATATTAATACTTTCTATTAGATTTACATTAAAGCAAAACATCTATAAAGAAAACATAGCGAAAATAAAATTAATACAAAATAGAACTAATAGTTAATAAAGAGCTTTAATTACATTTTTTATTTATATAGTATACAAAGACTTGATCTTAATTTGTTTTGTCTTAATTATAACAACAATAGCATGCGTTTATTGCGTTCTATAATTAATAAATACAAATAAACAATAATTTCTACATGAATTCAATATAGTGCGCATATATTAATATAAAGTTATATTTCTATATACTTTTAACTTACATTAAATAACTAAACTATTAATTAAGAATATTGTATTAAATTACTATAAAATTTAAGAAACTAAATTATTTTATATAAATACATGCAATTATATACTTTATTAAAATTGACATTACTATAATTTATATTGTTTTGTTGTTGTTGTTTAAGAACGTATTAATGCAAGAGTTTAAAATATATAAAGCAATATCGTTACACAATGTATCTAGAAAGCGTTACTAATATCTTAATTTGTAATTGTTAAATATTTATTATATACAATACGATTGTTCGTCTATTTATATAACGTCTCTTCTATTATAATTTTTATTAAATTGCGTCGTTAGATTAAAATTGCGAATTATTTAAAAACAATAAAATAAAACTTAATAAATAAGTTTTGTAATAATTGATTAATTATAACTCGAGATTTATTAATACAAAAATTGTTAAAGAATAATCTATAAATATTAAAAACAAACGACGCGTAATCTTCGATAACAATTATAACGTTCGTAATAAAGTAAAATCGATAATTAAAGTTTAAAAAGATAATAACGTAAAAATTTTCTTACGTTGTAATAAAATAAAGTTAGTTGTTGTAGCTTAAAAGAATAATAATATATAATTTCTAATATATTACTTTATTAAAGTAAAAACGCTATAAACATTTCTAGAAAGCGACAACAATACTCTTGATAAAATAGAGTTTATAAATATAGTATAAAAAAAGTACAAAATAATGTTTTAACAATATTGCTTTATCGAAATAAACAACTTTAAATCTTTAATATATAAAATTATATTTTCGAACAAATTTAAAAGATTTTGTATATTCGCTAAATAAAATAAAAAAATTAACAAATAAATTTGTTTTCGTATATAATTAAATTTATTAAGCGACAACAAAAGAGACAAATTTTAAGAGAAATTATTAAAAAAATCTTGTGTTTTTTATTAAAATAATTTAATCAAAGTTTTATTTATTAAGTTTGTTAATAACAATTAACTAATTGTTTGTTTTTTTTCGTTTTACTCTTTAGTATATCTTTAATATTTAAACAATTTAAATTTTACTTTAAAGTACAATAAAAACAATAATAAAAACAACAAAAATAACAAAAAAAATAAAGTCAACTTTTAAATAAAATAATCTAGCGAATTTTGCGTTTCTTATTAAGATAATTTAATCAAAGTTTTATTTATTAAGCTTGTTAATAACAATTAATTAATTGTTTGTCTTTTTCTGTTTTAATCTTTAGCGTATTTTTAATGTTTAAACAACTTAAATTTTATTTTAAAATTTTACGACAATAATAATCGAAACAACAAAAACAATAAAAGTAACAAAAACGACAATAATAGCGTATTTGTTTATGTTTAAAATAAATTTCGATTTGCGAAAATTAAAATTTTTAATAACAAATAAACAATAAATATTTTTACGCAAATTTAAGTTAAAAAATTGAACATTAATTAATTGTATAATAATTGCAATATTGTATTCTTTAAGAGCGCAACGTTTAAAAATAATGAAAAAAATTAAATATACGCAAAAAGCAATCTAGAGCTCTTATTGTTTTGTTTGCAAATAATAGATTTGCTTTAAGCAATTATAATACATAATTTTCTCTTATGTTAAATTATCGTTTAAATAAACTTAGAATTAATAACAACAAAAAATAATATAAATTTTTAACTAAACTTTCTCTAATTAAAGTAAATTAATTATATTATTTATTGTTTTTATTAATTATAAGCTATATTTAATGTTATTAATATAATGTTAATTTAATTTAGAACATTTTCGTCGCAAGCATTGCTAAACGTACGTAAGAAATTTTAAAAATTAACAATATATTTGAACAAAATATTTTTAACTTTATAATTAAAGTAATCTTTTATATAGTTGCAAAAAACGTACAATCTTCAAATGTTAAAAAAACAAATATCTATATAAATTCTTTTTTTTAATATTGTTGTCGAAAATTTCTTGTAACAATTAATACTTTTATAAGTATATAGACTTCAATAACGTATTTAATTAAATAAAGAGATAAATAAAGAATAAGAATTAAGAATATAATATCTTTTTTATTCTTTAATATTTAAATATTATAATAAGATTTATTAAAATTTAATAAAACAACAATATAAAATATATAAAATTAATAAAAATGTTGTTAAACAAATTGCAAATATTAACAATGCAAAAGCGCCAATTTAAATAAAATGCGCATATATGTTTTAAATTATAAATAAATCGAAACATTGTTAAAGATTTGCGTAATTTTATTATAAAATCGTTTAAACAATTGTTTTTATCTTTGCGTTTATATATAAAATCGTATTCTTTTTAATTTAAACAAAAGTTATATTACAACGCTCAATTAACAAAATCTTAACAACAAATTATTATTTTAATCAAATTATAATTTAATTATTCGAAAAAATTTAATAATACGTTAAGATTTAAATTGTTAACATTTTGTAAATTGCGCAAGTTCGAATCTTAATTTATAAAATTAATTTTCTTTTTGTTTTCGCAACAACATTATAAACCACTATTTTATATTATTGTTTTTTTGTTCGACTTAAGTTGTTTTCTTTTTTTAGATATTTTAAGTAAATACAACAAACGCATTTCTTTAAACTTAATAATTTTTATACTTAAAATTAAATGTTATTATTTGTCGAAAAAATTAATAAAACAATATAGTATATAACGTAAGCAACTCGCATCGCAAAAAGATTAACAAAATAAAAAATGCAAAAAAATTGTTATTATAAATGCAAGTGTTTAAGTTAATTTATTAAGAATTTTATCAAAAAAATTTTTAGATTCGAAAAAAAGTTCTAGATTTGCGTTAACTATAATTAAGAACTTAGAAAGATAATAATATTGTTATTTTAAATATTTAAGTTAATTTGTTTAGTTAAGAGATAGAATGCAAGAATTTGCGACATATTTAAGACGATATTCGCGATATTTAAAATGCAAAAAAAGATAATTAAAAGTTTGTTGCGTTGCTTTTATTAAGCAAAAGCGTAACATAACAATATTATTAAAATTTATCGTTATATACTTAATTGTATCGAACTTAATAACAAAATTAATCTTTAAATTGTTTTGTAACATAAATAACAAAACGTTGCATAAAAAGTTTTAAATCTTTAAATAATATATATAACATTTTTCTTAAATTGTTCGCTTTAATGTAAGAGACAAAAGTTATAACAAAATTAATATTAAATTAGCAATAATTTTTTTATTATTAATTTCGCAAAATTTATTATTTATGTACTTAATATATTTTATAGTAGAATCTTTCTTTAAAAACAAAATAACAATCGATTTGATTCTTGTAATATTAATTGTGTTTACTAAAATTGCTTTGACAACTAAGTTATTGTAAATTTGTTCAAAAATTTAACTAAATAAATACAATAACTTTAGACTAATAATAATAATTTTGCAATATAGATTTTAAGTTGTTAAACAAAGCTTGTATTAAATTTATAAACGCAAAAAATTACTAAAAGAATACAATACTTTAAAATAATTATTGCATAAAGTTATCTTTATATTAAAATTAATAATATTATAATTAATAATATTAAAATTAAAGCTTTTTTGCAAATTTGTTTTGAACGAATTCTTAAATTTACTATTAATAGCTTAAGATAATATATAGATTTTAAGATTGCACTTTGCGTTTTTCTTTATCGTAATATTACAAATTATGTTAACAATAATAATTTCACGCATATTATGCTTTATAAAATTGATTAATAATATATTAATTAAAATATAAACACTTAAGTTTGAAATACTTTTAAAGTTTGCTTTATTAAAAAAAAAGTAAAACAACTATGTTATTGCGAGTAATTAAATAGATAATTTGATATAAAATTTCTAAGACTTCTTAATACTTTATTCTTAATAAATCTTAAAATGCGAAAAGAAATTTTATATATATTTTACTATAATTAAAGATTAAAAGTTAGTAGAATGCTCTTTAAAAAATTATAAAATGCAATTCTAAAAATAATAAATATATTTGTAAAATTATTCGTCAAATAAATTATATTAAGAAATAATTTATAATTAAGACTCAAAATTATTTAATTTTTTAATCAAGTTTTTAGAAAAAGCTTGTCGCTTAATATAAACTATAAAGTTTGTTTTTAAAAAATATATTAATATACATTTTTATAAAATTTAGACAAATTAATAAGCGATTAATTTATTATATTTAAGTTTTCGAAAATAGAATTCTTTGCAATCGAAAATAATTTTATTAAGATATTGCAAAACTTAAAGAATTTGTTAAAACTATTAATTTTATAATTAGAATTTTCGAAATTGCGCACATCTTGTTTAAAGAATTGCTAATAAAACTTAAAATAATCTATTTATAATTAAAGAATTAAGCAAATTATGTTTTTAATATTATATTTTGTTGCAAAAATCTAATAAAAACAATTCTTAAATTCGAAGATTCGTTTCTAGAGCGTTGCAATTAATGCTAAAAAATAATAACACTTTTAATATTGTGCGTTTAAGAAAATCGTATTAAAAGCGAAAATTTTCGAATTGCTTAAACAAAAAATATAGAGAAAGCTAAAGTTATAATTTTTTATAATTGATTGTTTTAACAAGTATTTAGTAAAAAGTATTTAATTTAGTTCGAGTTAATTTATAAATCGCAAACAAAATATAAAGTAAGCTTAAAACAATACTAAAGTTAAAACAAAATTAAGCGCTATTAAAAAGCAAATTAAAGCGAAAATAAATGCAAAAAACAATATTGCGAATAAATATATTTTTACTAAATAATAATGTGTAACGTTATAAGTACTTAACTTGTGTAAAAAGTAAAAATGGATATGCGTGCGCAATTTGTTAATGCAATTTAAGTTTTCTAAAATTAAGTTTTATTTTAAAAAAATTAGACAATTAAGCGTTTAAGAAGACAAAAGTAATTTTTTCGAATTTATAAAATACGTGTTACAATAAATTAATAAAATATAATAGAAAAATTTAAATCGTTTAGTAGAAGATTAGACTAACCGTTGAGTTGGATTTCGATTTCAACTTTTAAAATCGACTTAATTCGACAATTTCAACATTAGAAATCGACTCGAATATCGATTTTTTTAAAATTGAATCGAATCGAATTAACTTAATTTTCGATTTCAACTTTTGAAATCGAATTAACGTCAAGAAATACTAAAAATTGATTTAAATTAACTAGTTTTAATATATTTTGAACTATTTTAGTTATTTATTATATTAACTACTAATATGCATTATATATATACATTACTTTTGCCAAAATATTGCGTTTTTAAAAAATTACTATTTATATAATTTGGTTTTTGATTTCAACATTAAGAATCGACTCAACTTAACAATTTCAACATTAAAAATCAAATCGACAATTCGATTTTAACTTTTGAAATCAACTCGATTCGATTTGAGTCAAATACTTGACTCGAACTCGATAACCCGACTCGACGCGATCAATCTATAGAAGATATAAAGCTTTACAAATGTAAAAAAGATACAAAATTTAACAAGAGCAATTGTATAAAAACATATGCTACTTTATTTCAAATAAAAGAAGAGTTAATTTTTAAGTCTTTAAATGTAAATTTCTATTATAAAAACAAAAAATATAATAAAGAAATTAAGTCGATCGATATTTTTAAAAGAAATAATATATTTATTAGAAGTATTGCATAAGAGACAATATCAAAGAATTAAAAACAACAAAAAAATAGAAGTTAAAAAAAAAGAAGAAATTAAAAGCTAATAAGCTACAATTAATGCTTTAAAATATTAATATTAACAAGATATACAATTGTAATTAAATATAACAATTTTTGCTAAAATATAAAACGTCTTTAACAAAACTACAACAAACAAGTAGAACATAAATATATTTTAAAATTGAAAAAAAGATAGTTTAGATAAATCTAATTAACTTTTTAAGCTAAAGAAACACTTTAAAAAGACTAAGATTTAGTATTTTTATTTCTAGCATAATAATTTTGTAAAATATTTATATAATAACAATAAAACTAGTTTACAACTTCTAAAAATTAAATAATTGTGCAATTCTTTCTTAATCTTACAAAAGTGAGTTTGTTTTCTAGCATTATTTATTATCTTTTCTGCTAATATTAACAATGCAAATTTAGAATTTAAGCAATTATTTTCTTTGCTTTTAACTAATTTTCGCTTTAGATCTTCTTAAAGTAGAAAAACAAAAAAGTTGTTTAAATTATTAATTAATGCTATAAAATTTCGAGTTATTTGCTATATTATAAGTTTTATTTGTATACGTCGAATAATATAATACAAAATTAAGATAAAAAGACTACAATTCTTCGATAAAACAATTATTAAAAATACTAGTAATTTAATAAAAGTATCTTTTTAAAAATAAATAGCATTTGTCAAAATGTAATTACGAGATATTTTGTTTAAAAAAATTGCTAAAAGATATTAATATACGCGAAATACAAAGTACAAGACGCAACTCTATCAAAAAAATATATAAATAAATTGTTAAAAACGAAAAAGAATTAAGTTTTAAAAAAAATTAAAGTAAACAAAAACGCAAACAAACTAAGTCGCACAACAAAAAACTTTAATAAAAAATATCTCTTAATAGATCGAAAAAGCAAAAGCGTAAACAAAAATCAAATATTAATTCGACAAAAAAAAACGTAATTTTTTCTTTTTTAAAATTTGTATATAATTGATAATTTTAAAATCGAAGTTGTAGTTTTTGAACTTAATACAAATTTAAAAGAAAAGATAAAACTAGTTATTATCTTAATTGTTAATATAGATATTTAAAGAGATTCGCACTTAATAACGTTTAATAACTTCTAAAACGCAAACATTATTAAAAAATAGCAAAATCTTAAAATTGTAACAATAAAAAAATTCTACTAAACTATTTTTTTTTTTTTTTTTATAATTATGCTTTAGCAAGCGATTTTAAATCAAAAATTATATTTAAGATTTATAAAATATTAAATTATCAAAGCATTTACTTCGTAAAACGCTAATTAAAAAATAGATTTTTTAACACAAACAATTAAGTAGAGTTTTAATTAAATATTTGTTATGTAATTGTATAAATATTTGTAATTAATAACAATATTATCAATTTAATAATTAATTAATTGTTAACAATTTTAACAATTATAATGTTATAAGTCGAATACTTAAAAGAAATTTGAAGAGTAAAGAAATTAGAACATTGCGTTAATTAATATTTTTATACTAAAACAATAAGTAGTTAAAGCAAGATTATTTGTATTACAATAAGTTAATTTCGAAGTATTGCGTAATCGTTTGTATTTAAAAGACATTTTAGCGCACAATTTATTTAACGATAAAGCAAAGCTTAAGTTTTAGAAATTAGAGTTTCGATATTTGCGATAATTACAATGTGTACAATTTAAAAAAATGTGCGCTCTAAATATACGATTAATAACGAAGCAATAACAAAAATAGTAAAAAGATTTTTAAATAGATTTTTTTTAATAAAATTTATTAAAGTTATTGTATTAACAACGAGAATTTTGCGCAATGCTTAGAAATAAAAATACGTTATTAAAAATAATAGTATAAAAGACTTTATAACTCAAATAAAAATATAAAATATATAATAACTTTAAAAAAAAAAAAAAAAAAAAAAAAAAAATTATTGTAACTTATTTAAAAAAAGATTTACAAATAATATAGACACAATTCTTATATATATTAGAACTTCAATATATATATCTCGAAAATTAATATTATAAAATGCATTTATATATAGAAATTGCGAAGCTATATAGCAAAGCTTTAACAAAATGTCTTTACTTATTTATAATTATCGCATTAAAAAATGTTAAATCTTTTTTTAAACTTTTTTTTTGCAAGATTTTCGTATTTTGTTGTTGTTATTAACTACGATTTTAAGTTTAATATATCAAAAAAAAATTACAAATAAGTTAAATTTATTGATTAAAAATGCTATTAATTAAATGTTTGTTTAAATAATTTTCTTTTTCTTTTATTTTAGTTAAAAGTTGCTTTAGTCTTTGTAACTTAATACTATTATAAACCCTTTTAATTATTAATAAAGATATTGTGTTTATAAGCCTTTTTTATTATTGCTAAAATTTTCTTCTTTGTAACTTAAAAATTACGATTGCTTTGCTTATAAAAGATACAACTTTAATTTTTTACAATTTTCTTTTCTTTATTTTTGAAATTGTTATTCTTAAAAATAGTTTTTTTTACAACTATTGTTCTCTCTATTAAACAACGAATTTTTTCTTTACTTTTTTAAGATTACTCGCTAAAGTGCGAAACACTTTTTGTTAACAACAATAAATTTTGCGTCTAAAAACACTATTTAGCGATAATAGAACAACTTAGAGAGACAAACGTTGCAAAGAATTAAATATATAAACAATAAAAAGCTTCTACATTAATATTTCTAATTTATTTAAAAAATGTATTAACAAACAACGTCAATTTATCTAATGTAAATAAGCGTTGTATTGTTGACGTTCGCAAATAATTAAAAAAGCAAAAAACTTTAATACTTTTTATTTAATATACAAAAAAAGAATCGTTAACATTATTAATTAAAGAGAGAATATTGTGCGCAATTTAAAATGCTATAAATTTAATATTAATTTAACAAATAATATAATACAATACAAAAATCGACAAATTACGATTTTTCGATAAATTTATTATAAGAAATATTAGTGTTTTTATAATAATATTTTTCTAACAATATATTATCTTAACGAAAATATAGATGCGCAACGCTTTTTTAAAAAAGATTTGAATAAAGTGTTAACAAACTTTAATAGCAAAGTATAAAGTTTAATTTTGTTGCAAATATATTTGTGCAAATCGTTCTAAACGAAACGAGATTAAATTTTGAGACAATCTAGCTTAAGCAAAAGCACAAATAAATTAAATTGCATTACAAGAAAACTAAATTAAAAATATTTTTTAATAAATTAACAAAATAGAAGCGTAATATAAAGATGTTGAACAATTTAATATTACAAACATTTTGCGTTTTTTTTTTAATGTTTGCGTCTTATTAGTAATCTTAAAATTAAAATTGTAATTTCTGCACTTAATTTAAGTTTAAGCAAAAATATAAATTATTATTGTTATTATTATTAAATAATATATTGATAAAAATTTGAATTTAATAACGTTTAATAGATTTTAAGACGCAAATCTTATTAAAAAATAACAAAATTTCGAAATTATAATGTCGAAAAAATTGTACAAAAATAAATTCTTTGTTATTTTCTTTAACTCTATAATTATGTTTTAGCAAATAATATTTAATCGAAGATTATACTTAAGATTCAAGAAATATCAAATTGTTAAAACATTTATTTTATAAGACGCTAATCTAAGAATAAATTTTTTAAGTTGAATAATTAAACAAAGTTTTGATCAAATATTTGTTGTATAATTGTTTAAACATTTGTAATTAATAATAACGTTATTAATTTAATAATAAATTAAATTGCAATAATTTCGACAATTGCAATATTAATAAATTTAATGCTAAAAAGAGATTCGAACAATAAAGAAGTTAAAGTGCTACATTAATTAATATCTTTATATTAAAATAATAAGCAATTAAAATAAAATTACTCATTTTATAATTAATTGATTTTAAAATATTATATAATCGTTTGCGTTTAAAAGATATTTTAATATATAATTTATTTAACATGAAAGAAAGACTTAGACTTTAAAAGTTAAAGTTTCGATATTTGCAATAATTATATTGTAAGCAACTTCGAAAAATACGTACTCTAAATATATAATTAACAATAAATCGATTGCAAAAATAATAAGAAAGTTTAAAAATAAACTTTTTTCGTTAAAATTTGTTAAAATTATTGTAAGTATACAATGCTTGCTAACAAATAAAAAAAATAATATATAAAATTTCGAAACTTAATATTAAATATAAAATAAATTTTGCAATAAAAATTAAAAAATAAAATTAAAAATTAAAAACTTTAAAAAATATAAAAAAATATAAAAAAATATAAAATAAATAAAAAAACTAATTATTGTAATTTATTTGCAAAAAAATTTACAAATAATACAAATATTGTTTTTATATATATTCGAACTTTAATATATATATTTCGAAAATTAATATTATAAGATACATCTATATATAAAAATTGTAAAACTATCGAACAACGCTTTGATAAAAAATTTGTTTTTGTTTTTAATTTTTACTTTAACAATTATTAAGTCTTTTATTTATAACTTTTTTATATATAATTTATTATATTTAATATATATTGTTTACTATTAATGCTAAAAAAACATTTATAAAGCTATTTTTATTATTTTTATATATGCAAATGATGATTGATCGTCAGGTCGGGTTTCGGTTCCAACTATTGGAATCGACCCAACTCGACGATTTCAACATTAGGAATCGAATCGAAATCCAAATCGATTTCTACTTTTTTGGAATTGACTCGATTCGATTCGAGTCGATTTTCGATTCTAATATTAGGAATCGAATCGAATTGTTAAGGAATCGAAAATTACGTTATTATGTTAAGAATTACTATTTTAAGATCTATGTAATTATAATATGTTATCAAGATTACAATTTGCTATATTATTACATTATAATTACTTGTTAGTATAAAATTTTGCTTGATTTATTTTATATTTGCATTATCCTTTTGCATTATTGTTTCACTTTAGAAATTTTTTCTTTAAACTACTCAAAAATATTGTTTATACTATTTTCGATTGCAAAATGTCTAATTCTTTAAGAGCTTCTAGTCAACAATTGTCTTTATTCGAAAATAATTTTAGTAAATTTATTTTTCGCAATTTGTCATTTAGTATTTTACATCTCAATTAATTCGCAAGTCAATTCAATTAAAATTTTAATCGTACATTTGATACTAAAAAAAAAGAACTTCAAAAAGTACTAAATAAAATTTTAAGTAATTTTTTATTACTTAAACTAAGAGACGAAAACAAATATGTTAAGTAAAATGCAAATACTAAAATTCAATTTGAAGAATAATAATTACATACTATAGTTAATAAGAGTATCTTGCACAAAACTCAAAATAGACTTGTTTATTTACATTAAATTAAAAAAATTAATATTAAAGCACAATTTAAGTTTTAAAACAAATATGTTTAAATAATCTTAAATATTGATAACTTGTCAAAAATTGTTTGCAAAAGTTGTCAAAAAATATTAAATTATTTTACTACATACAATTATTTAAACACATCGAATATAAAGAAACATTTTTAATTTGTCTTTTGCTTAGAACAAAAAAGATTTCGATTACAATCAATAATTGATCTAGTTTTTATTCGCGTAAATTATTGTTAATAATGCAAATAAGTAATGCAAAACTAACGCATTAATAGAAGAAAAACCATATCGATTTATCATTCTTCAATTAAAATAATTGAGAAGATCAACTATGCAAAACATTTGTTAATTTGAATTTATTCTTTCGAATCATTAATAATTCGAACTTTCGAAAATTACTAAAAATGCTTCGACTAAATTTAGTACTTCTAGATCGCATCAAATTATCAAAATTGATTTTTACAAATTTTGATCAAATTCGTAACAAAATCAAATTAAATTTAAAAGAGTTTTAACGTATTTTTATTGCTTTAGATGCATAATCTAGTTCTTAAAGAGTTGTCTATTTTGAAATATTAATATATTGAATCGATATTACATTTCAATATCGCAAACATCTTATTAAATTTACTTCTCTTAATATCGAACATATAAATCGACAATTAATGTTAAAGCTTATAAAGATATTAAAATTCTTTGAAATTAAAAACAAATTTCTTAAAGTTATTACTAATAATGCAAACAATAACAACACTCTTAAAGACAAACTTAATAGAGTCTTAAATCGACAAAAATCTCAATAAAACAAACAACAAAATTTATTTTTTGTTTGACTCATATTATTAATTTGATAGCTTAAGACTTTATTGCAACTCTTAAGTTAAAAGCAATTGTTAACAATGTTGTTCTTCAATTAGAAAATAAACAAGTTTAGAATATTGCAAGAAATACAAACTTGTTTGTTGTAATTAAAAAGATATTTGTTTGTATAATAATACAAAGAGATAATGCATTCGTTAAATCTTATTTAGATTCGCACTTTTATTATCGCTATTAATAACTCGCCTTAACGTTTAATTCGCTTTAGAGTCTTTCAAGAGCAAAAAAATAAAAAATTTCGAAAACTAATACAAGATATTCGCATTTGTTGAAATTCTATCTATTTAATGCTTCGTCGTGCGTATTAACTACGTAACTACATTGATCTTTAAATAGAAAAATATCTAAAAGATCAAAAAATTCAACATATTCAACTAGACGAAAGCGAGTAACAATCGATTTAACTACTTGACAATATGTTAAATTCTTTTTATAAATGCACTCTTATAATTTCTCGAACAACTAATATTAACATTTATTTAGAATTTCGAGTATTCGATGCAATATTTAATCATTTTAATTATATAAAGAAAACTATAACAAATTATAGTTGTTTTTCAAGAGAGATTATACTAAAAGCTTGTAAAAAAGCTTCGACAAAGCTTGCTAAATATTATTTAAAAATAAAAGAACTTAATAAAATGTTATACAATTTTGTCAATATTTTGAATTCTACGTAGAAATTGAGTCTTTACAAGATATAAAACAAAAAAAATAATAATAGTTCTATAAACTACAAGACAAAATATTAGACGAAATTCAAAGTCTATTTTCGACATTATTATAATTTAGTTGTTGCTTTAAAAGCGAAAGCACAAAGAACAAATATCGTTAAAAAAATAATGCAATATAGTAATACATTTAATCTTTAATTAACTTTTTTTATAGTTTGACGCAAATGTTGTAAGATTTTTACTTCAACAATCTTAACACTTTCGTTCAACTTAAAACAAAGACAATCGATATCTTCGCACTAATATTATAGAGAATAAATATTCAACATAGAAATATTAAAAAAATAATGCTTCGAACTATCTCAAATTAACGCAAATAATCAAAGATTTTTTTATTTATTTAATGTTATCAATAGATATTAAACAAACTTTTAATCTTGTTCAAAGAATATATTGATAAAATTGATCTCAAATAAGTTCGCAAACGATCGAACAAATCATAATAATTAAATATTATAATCGTACTATAAATTTAAATTTAAAGAAGACTATTGTTAAATCGTAAAATATATATTGCAAAGTACAAAATAATAATTAGCGAATTAATAGAAGTAAGAATTTTTTTCGAATAAAGTTCGAAATTGTTTTGAGTAAAATTTATTTATAGCTAGATTATTGTACGAAAGATTTCACATTTATAACATTGTTATAAACAAACGAATGTTATCAACAATAATATAGATAAATAATGCATTTAAAATAACTAGATACTAAAAATCGCATTAAATTAATATTTTTAACTTTTTAAGAATTATGTTATCTTTAATTTCAATATATGTTTAAATATAATAAGAATAAATAATTAAGTCTCGATAACTCAATAATAGCGCATTTAATTTCTTGTAATAATAACGCGCAATCTATAATATCGTTTGAGATAGCATTATAATGCTATCGAAGATTATATTGTAAATCGCATATTATTAGCACAAAAAATTAAAAGAACGAGAATTCGAATTTCTTTTAAAATACAATAATTTTCTTTTTGTGCAATCTTTTATAAGATTATATAGAACAAGATTGTTAAGCTCTTTAATTAGAGAAGTTAAATCAATAATTTAAGTCTAATTATCTAGATAATTTAAATGCATAATTATAATGCACTTTTTGATTATTATATTTGATAGAAAAGAACACAAAAAATGTATATAGTAAGACAATGCGTTTAATAGATAATGCAACAAGATAATGCGAATAATAAAGTACAATAAGTAAAATAGCTTAAATTCTTAATTTCTTGCTAACTATTTCGATTTTCGATATAACAAAGACATTTGAACGTCAATTTTATCACTATTTATTATAGTAAAGTCTTAGATTTTGCATCAATTGTTTCAACAATTGTAAATTCTTAGACTTAATAATTTTGCAATTGACATAAATAGCAAGAAGATTGCTATCTAAATACATAAAACAAGACATCAATATATGCTATATAGAAACAATAATAATGCAAATAAATAATACACTTATTAGAGAAGAAGCTAATTATAAAACTCTTAATAATCTTCTAAAGAGCTAACAAGATCAATGCTTAAATTCGATATTCTTTATTGTTTTCTCTGTTAGCAACTTCATTTTGTAAAATTTCTTAAATTAATTTTGCAAAGAACATCTTCGAAATTAATAAATTATTAATCTTCTAATATTTGCGAATTTCACATAGAGCTATCGTTTTAAATTTGTATTTGCGCTTCTTTTATATTATAAACACTTAGTTAATAATAGCTTAATACATTATCTCTTTGCATTATCTTTTGCACATTAAAAGCTATTTTGATCGATTTCTTTTCTTCGTTACGATTAACTTGCGCTACTATATTTTTTCGCAATTTTTCGTCTTCTATTTTACGAGCTAAATCAAGTATGTTAGCGATGCGTAACACATTAAATACATTATTTAAATACATTATTAATTTGTTTAATTCGAGTCATTAGAGTTTTAGAGCAAAACGTATTGTTAAGTTAAAAATTTTCAACATTAAATAAGAGAATTAACGACATAGAATACAAGAATTGACAAGTTTTGCAATTAAGTATTTGATAAATAATGCAATAGAGTAATGCGCAACAAATACGCGTGTTCGTATTCGATTTCAATAGTTAAAGAGTATACGTTATACGATAATTAACGTGATAAAGATAATGATTTTTAGTTGTAATAATATTAAATAAAAGTGATATTTGAACCCTAATCCTAATGTTGGGCGCGTAAATTTATCTTATAATCGCGACAATTTTTCTATTTAAACATTATGCATTAATTAACACATTTAATATTGTCTATTACCTTAATCTACATAGTCGATATATTAGTTTATTTTGCATTACTTGCATGCATTATTATTAAAACTAATTAAAAGAATAGACTTTTTAAAATCAAATTTCTTTTCACTCAAAAATTCGAATATCGCTAAGTAGCTAATGCAATATCATTAAGTAAAAGGCTTGCTTTACATTATTTATATGCATTATCTTTAAGACTAATTCAAAGCGCAAAATGTCTATCTTATTAACTCTTTCGCAAATCATTGTCAATAGAAATCGTATTACAATATAAATCAAAGATAAAAAGCTACTTTACAAAAAGCAAAACATTAATCGTGTAACGCTTCACAAGCGTCTAATCAAGTTGCGAACAAGAATTGTTTTCAAGAAAGTCTCTAAACAAATTCAAATTAACATGAAAAAAAACGTCAAAAATATAGTAGTTAATAAAAGAGTAGAAAAAGAATTGCATAGTAATGCATTTAAGTAATGCATATATATTCAAAAAGCTAATTATATTGTAGCGCAATGCTTTGAGATCAAACTAATAAAGAAAATTAAAAATAAAAATATTGCAAAACAAGTTGAAGTTAATGCGATTGCTATACAAACAATTTTAGAGAGTAAAGGCGTAGACACAACACAATCTCTTAATATTTAAGTATGTATAAAGTCTAATATAAATGAAATAACTAATCTACGTGTTAGCCTAATTCTAATTAGTTCGAATTGAGCGAAAATGTGATCAAATACATAATATTAATTATCGAAATAATTTAATAACGCATTCTACATTATAAAGAGTTTAATAAATTGAAAAAAACGTACAATCTAAATGCGATTAACAAATTTGAAAGATTCAAAAACACTTTTGCAAGCAATAAAAACGTTGCAAATCGCAAAATACTTAATTCTTTAAGATTGACAAATAACAATACTAAAGACTTGATTAAAATTAATAATAATAGAGTAAAAATAAAATAAAAGAAGGCAAAGAATAATGCGAAAATAATAAATAACAAGTATAGAGATACAAAGTACAAAGACGATAATAATAATAACGAGAATAAAGACGATAATAATAATGCTAAGAATAAAGTTAATCACGAAATTGTAAAGATCTCGAACTAGTCAATAACATCAATAAGCTCAAATGCATTATCTAAATGCATTATTATGCACTTTTTAATAAAACATGAAATCGAAGTTCATCAAAAGACTATAATAGTTGTAATCTATTTATTACATAAACATCAAATAGTTTATATACATTACTTTACTACATTATTATAGAACATTTAGATAAAAAAATAATAAGATTCAAAACCTAATTTTTGTTTATCAAATTCGTCATTAAATAACTTTATCTCTTGGCAATTCAAGTCAATTTTTTCGAGTCAATTTTCGATTTTAATTCTAGAAATCGATTCGACTCGACTCGATTTTCGATTCCAACTTTAGAAATCGACTCGTCAAGACTTTCGAGTCGAGTTGACTCGAATTGCCAAGATTTGGATCGATTAATCGACTCGAACTCGATTAATCGACTCGACGCAATTAGTCTATGCAAATCTTAAAGATAAAAGCTTCTTTTTAATTTAAATCTTTGTAGAAAAATGCGTTTATTTTAAAAATTGTAAAGATTTAAATTACAAAACAAACGTATATTTAATTTAGAACTTTATTGCTTTTTATTAGACAAAACTAGATATTTTTTGTAACAAAAAAGACAAGTTTGTAAATATACTTATTAAAATAATTATACAAAATTGTGTAGATAACACAATTTGACTCGCACAAATAATTGATAAAGCGTGTCGACTTATTTATATTTTATATATATTGTCGAAAAAGTATTTGAATTCGCTATAAAGAGAATAACGTTATATTTTTTGCTTTTTGTTGTTTTTGTAAATTTTGTATTTATTGTTTTTAACAAAATTGCGATATTATTACTTTTTGTTTAAATAGTTGTCTAAAAATTCGATTTTAATAATAAATTTTAAAATATTTGCGCAAAGCTTATCTAAATTAAATATATAATTGTTGCTATTAATTTTGCGCAATTTATTGCAACAATTAGATTTCTTATTTGTAATAATTTTGTCGCAATATATATTAATAAATTGCTCTTTTAATAGAAGTTCGAAATATTATAAATCTAAGTTTGTTAATAATTAATATTAGAAAAACGCAAATTGTAAAGATACTTTAAAAGTAAAGACTTCGAATTTATCTTATTTACAATTTGTAATTTTAACAATCTTTAAATTTATTTATTAACTATATTGAACAACACAATTTTTGCATCTATTGTCGCAACTATAGTTAATATTGCGTTTGTAAATATATTGTCGCTCTTTAAGTTAAATATTGCGCAAGAATTTGTAATTTTTATCGTTAATTAAGTAAAAAAAGTAACGTTTTTTTATTATAGCATTAAGTTTTTGCGATTGCACGTATAAGCACTTTAAATATTTATATTTTTAATAGACAAAAAGCAACTAAGTACACGCTTTTAAAACTACTTTTATTAAAAAATAAAAGCAACAACTATTATATTTATTAAACTTTTTGTTTTTTATATTAATTAATTTGCAAATTTTATTAACTCTAGATCTTACAAACGTAAAAAAAAAAAAAAAAAAAAAAAAGTTAATAAATATTTTTATATCTTAACTTTGCGTAAAATTAAAATAAAAAAAATTATTAATTTAAAGTAAGAAATATATTTAAAAAAAAAACTTACTAAATAATTTACTTTAGTAGAAAGATAATAGATATATATAAAAAGATATGTTTGTTTAAACATTAATAATTATTACGAGCTTATCAAAGCTATATTAGTAATTTAAGTTCTACGTCTTTGGGGCGAATCTATTATTATGTTCGATATACTTAAGAAACAAATATCTTAAATATAATGTTTAATATATTTGACAAACAAATATTGCGAACAATTATGTTCGCTATATTCGACAAACAAACAAAACGAACAATTAGTATTCTCTTAATATATAGAAAACAAAATACAACTCTCTTATAAATTGTATTTAACTTATTATAGATTTTTACTTATTGTTACTTTAATTTATCGAATCTCTTTTAAAATTTATTAAACATAAAAATTGTTTATAGTTGCAAACTTTTGTTATTAAGTAATTGCTTATATTGTTTGAAGACGTCTACAAATCTCTTCAATAACACAACTTACTCTAATATCTTCGAAGAAAGTACTAGCGTAATACTTTAAACATCTTAAGAATGTCTATATTAAATTAACGCGTCTTTATTTCGAACACTAGTTTATTAGTATTACGTCAATTATTAATTATAAAAAATAACAAAATTAAAATTAACAAACTCAATATCTATTATAAAGATCGTACTAACTTAAAAAACTAACTTATATAAATAAATATTTATTTTATCTTCTATCTTGTTTTAGCAAATTAAAAGACAATTTTTGTATCAATATTTGTTAAAGGAAGAGTTTAATATTAATTTAAATTAAATTTACAAAAATATTTGAAAAATAATAGCAAAAATTCTTGTGCAATGTTTATAGACTTCAATAACTTTAAAAAAGAGCTTCGAAAAATCTTTAAAACATTTAACAAAAAACAAATTGCAAAAAGAATAATTTAGCAATTAATTTAACAAATTTTTGCAATAGACTACGTAGTTAGATTCTAAAAGTATATTAATTTAATCGAATAAAACAATGTCGCACTTATAATAATGTTTCGACGAAATTTTAAAAACAATCTAAAGAACAAAATTATGCGTAATAAAAAAACTCTTAACAATATGTTTAATCTTATTAAAGTAATTATTGATTTCAACAACAAATTGTATAAAAGAGCTATAAAAAAAAATACAATTAATTTTAAAAAAGAGCAAAAATTTTCTTTAAATTAACAATTGAATATTAGTAAAAAAAATCTTGTTTTAATTAGAAATACAATAATTTTAATTATTGTAAGTTTGGATCTATAAAATTGAATTTTACTTAACAATATAAAGAAAAAAACTTTAGAGAAAAGCAAAATAACAAACTCTAAAAAACGTATTATTTATATAACAAATTAAATTACTTTGTAAGAGATTGTCGATTACGAAACTTAATAAATCGCTACCAAATCAATGCTATATTAAGAGAGATACTTAATAGCTAAAACAACATTAAAAAGCAAATTAATATAGAGACAAATATTTTCGAGACTAAATTAAACAACAACTACTATTTAATAAAAAACTTAAATTAATTATAGAAAGTTCTAGATAAAACATTATTAAGCAAAGTATTTGCATTTACGCAAAAAGTTAATTAAATACTTAATAAGACTATAAGAGCGAAATAATCAAAAACATTATACTTTTATTTAGTAATAAACTTAAACAACAAATATAATTAAAAGAATTTTCACAAATGTCTAAACAATATTATAAAATATCTTGAAACTTTAACTAGTTTATCGAAGAAAAAAGAGATAAATTAAATTATAAATAAATGCGAGAAAACATTAGAAAGTAACGTTATTATAAAAAAAGAAATTTTTAATAAAATCGAACAAGAACTAAGCAATATAAATCTATCTTAAAAGAAAATAAAGAAAGCAAAGAAATATACAACACTTAGTTAAACAAAATGCTATAACAACTTATACTAAACTTATTTAGAAAACAAAGAAGAAATTAATTGATTTTTTAAAAAGTTAAAATTATTAATTTAGTATAGAAAGAAAGCTTAACGCAAGCAAATATTTAAAGCAAAAGTTACAATATTAAAGCAAAAAAAAGTTTAAATTTTTTAATAAAGAGCATATTAAAGAAATGTAATATATTAGCTTAATAATAACAACTAAACTTAATAGTATACGTACGATGTTCTATTATTTTAATTAAGATAAATAATTGTTAATTTATCGCAATAATCGATTCTAATATAACAAGTAATTTTATAATTAAAGCTTTTGTTAAAAGAAAAGAAAATTTTATTTAAAAGAAGTTTAACGTATACAATCTAGTAATTGTAAATAAAAACTTATTACTTAACAAGAATAAAAAAGTAAACAAAAAAACAAAATTATTATCGATAGCTATTTAGTAATATTACGAGAAACTAATTTTTAATATAGTAAAAATAATTATTTATAATATTGTTTTAGAAATGCTTTAATTAAAGTAGCACAATCTAGAAGTTAATTAAAATATACAAGTACTTAGATTTGCGCAATATAATTATATAATTTATATCTAATTTACGCATTAATAGTGTTTAATAATAAATAAAAAATTAAGTCGAAAATCGATTGCAAGCAACGAACTTGCATTTTTGCAAAAAAACAATTTAACAAAGTTTAACTTAATAAATACTAATAAAGATTAGTCGAATTATAAGATTAAAATAAGTAAAAAAAATTACAAATCTTTTAGAAACTTTGAACTATTTAGTATAGCAAAGAAATTGCTAAAGTACATATTACAAATATATAACAATTAAGAGTATCTATTTTAAAAAAAAAACAATAAAGATTCTTTCTAAACATTAATTGTAAAATTACAAAATTAGATTTAAATTAAATAAATAATTTACGTTTAAACTTATATATGCTTTATTTAAGAAAAAGCTCGAAGTACTTCGCAAATACTTAATAGAAAACTAAAAAAAAAAATTTATTAAAAAATCTTAATTATAGATAGAATACTTAATTTTTTTTGTATTAAAGAAGAATAAAACGCTTTGTCTATATATTAATTATTAAAAGCTAAATAATATTACAATTAAAAATTAATATTTACTATCTAATATTAGCAAACTTTAAAATTAATTATTTGAAGCAAAGTATTTTATTAAACTAGATTTACAAAAAGCGTATAATCAAATAAAAATAAAAATAAAAAAAGAGTAAAAAATAATTTTTTGTATACAATATAAATTATACAAATATATAATAATGTTGTTCGAATTTACAAATGTCTCGACAATATATTAAAAAATAATTAATAATATACTACGACAATATTTGAATCAATTTGTTATAGTATATTTAAACAATATTATAATTTACTCAAAAATCTTAAAAAAATATATTAGTTATATTTTTAAAATATTAAAATGTTTAAATATAAAAAACTTACATTTTAAATTAAAGAAATACAAATTTTATTAAAAAAAAATTAACTTTTTTAAATTTGTTATTAAACGATATAAAGTATATATAAATTTCAAAAAGCTACAAACAATTAAAGAATAAAAATTATTGACAAATATTAAAAAAATACAATTCTTTTTAGATTTTATAAACTACAACAAAAAGTTTATAAAAAATTACTTAGCAAACGCGATATTATTAACAAATTTTACAAAAAAAAATATGTTATAATTATAAAAATTCGTAGAAAAGAAATTATTTTAGAATCTTAAACTAAAATGTTTAAAGAAATTAATATTAAAGATATATAATTTGCGATTATTAAGCAAAATTAAAATTGACGTATTAAATTTAGCTATCGATATATACTTTAGCTAAAGATATAAAGATATATAATACTTAATAATATATCTTTTAAAAAAACTTTTGTTAATTAAACAAAACTATAATGTTTACAATAAAAAACTACTTGCTATAGTAGTTTTCTTAAAGTTATAAAAAGTATATACGCAAAAATTGTTAAAATTTACAATTCTTATAGATTACAAAAATTTTGTGCACTTTACTACTATTAAGTAGTTTAACAAAAAACAAATATAATAATTAGAAAAACTTAAACAATACAAGTTTAAAATATAGTATATTTTAAACAAAGATAACAATAAAGCAAACGTATTTAACAAAAGAAATAATTATATAAAAACGAAAAAATCGTTTAATTATAGTATACTTAAAATTAACAAAAACAAATTATTATTAACAAACAAGTATAAGTTAAATGTTACATTACAAATACTTCAAAATAATACGAAAAAATTTCTAATAAAGAAAGAAAAACTTCAAATATTTATTGATAAAATTGACAAATATATAAAAGAGTATTATAACAAATTATTGCAAAAGCACTTAAAAGTAACAAAAATTTTTAGTTTTTATATTAATATTATTAGTTTTTACAAATAAAACAAATTGTTAAGATATATATTAAACAATGTCTTAGCTATTAATAGAACAAACATAATACGCATGCAAACTATAACAAAATTTAATATTAAAAATTATCTAAATTGTTATAGAATAAAGTTACAATAAACTTTATTATGAAGTTGCTTAAATTAACAAACTTAGCAATTAAAGATAAATATAATTTAATATTAATAATAATTAATAAACTTATTAAGTACTTATATATTATTGTATGCAAAAAGAAGTTTAATATAGAACAATTAAAATATATTATATTAAATTGACTTATACAATATTATAGTATATTTAAGAAACTAACTAGTAACAAAGACAAACTCTTTACGTTTAACTATTAAAAGATACTTCTCTTAATATTAAATACAAAATTACAAATATCTATTATCTATTACTTAATTACAAATAATTAAATAAAAAAAACAAATTAAAGCTTTAAGCAATATTTAAGATATTATATTAACAATACTTATAGTAATTAAATATTACTTTTATCTATAATATAATTATAACAAGAAATCAAATCTCTTTAAGAAAAAACGCAAACATTTGTTAGCGCAATTAGTTATTAAAAGAATAGCAATATTAAAAAAGATATACAACAATATCTTAAAGATGCAAGAAAAATCAATTAAATATTAAAATAAAAAACAAAAAACAATATCTTAGTTAAAAGAAAAAAATAAAATATATTTTTTTACAAAAAATTTTAAGACAAGAAAGTTAAGCAAGAAATTAAATTATATCAAAGTTGAATTGTTTTTTGTTAAGAAAATTAAAAGATTAATTAATTACAAATTCGATTTACTTAAGAACGTTAAAATATTTCTAGTATTTTATATTTTATTATTAAAGTTAGCAAACTTAATTACGTCTTTATAGAACACATTTTATTTTTATTTGCAAAAAGAAAATTAATTCGAGATTGAAAAAATTCTACAATAAAAAGATTAAAAGTATTTTATTAAATAAAAAGAATATTTTATCTTAAAGAATATATAAGAACTAAAGAAGAATCTTAATTGTTATTAAATTTTTTTAAAGAAATTTTATTAAAACAAGATATAGAAACAACATCTTAATTTTAATTAATCAAAAATTAAAACTGTTCAAACAATATATTAAATAGCAACTTAAAAATCTTTGTAACAAATTTGACAAAATATATTTTATTTATCTTTAGATTGTTAATGTTTTTTTATTTTGTTATAATTATTTCTTTTTTTTTATTCTTTAGAAAATTTAGTTGTTTTTCTAATCGACTTAGTTTTGTATACGTATTGCGCACTTCTTTCTTTAAGCGCATTTGCTCTCTATAAATTTGTTTAATTAATATAAAAGAAATTGTCAAATTATAATTACAACTAAATTGCATACATTTTACACACTTTTTAGAGTTATTATTTACACAATAGATCTTATTAGACATTGTATAGTTACGATAAAAACGCATTGCTAAAAATACTAAATTTAAAGCGTCAAAAAAATCTTTTTTTCGAAAGAAAAAATTTTTAATATTAATTTTTCTTAAAGATATAATAAAAAGATATTGAATTTTAAGACGAAAACTTTAGAGAAAAAAAATAGTATTACGAGCTTATTAAAGTTGTATTAGTAATTTAGATTTTACATCTTTAAGACAAACTTGTTATTATGTTTGACATATTTGAGAAGCGAATATTTTAAGCATAATGTTCGATATATTTAACAAACAAATATTGCGAATAATTATGTTTGTTATATTTGACAAACAAACAAAGCAAGCAATTAATATTTTTTTAATATATAGAAAACAAAATACGACTTTTTATAAATTGTGTTCAACTTATTATAGATTTTTATTTATTGTTACTTTAATTTATCGAATCTGTTTTAAGATTTATTAAATATAAAAATTGTCTATAGTTGCAAATCTTTGTTACTAAGTAATTGCTTGCATTGTCTAAAGACGTCTACAATTCTCTTTAATAGCACAATCTATTCTAATATCTTCGAAGAAAGTACTAGCGTAACAATAATTTTAAACATATTCTTATATTAATTTTTATAATTAAGATTGTTATTGTTGTTAACAACAATATTACAAAGCTATTAAAGAAACTATGTAAACGTCTTTATTAAATAAAAATTAATAGCAATTTATGCTTTTAATTAGTTTAAAATTCTAAACTCTTAAAAGATTAAAATTTATTTAAGATTTTTGACAATATAACGTAGTTTTCTTTTAATTTAACTAATAAAAGTCTTGTTTTTTATTAAAAATAATATAAAAGATTACTTAATATTTATATATTACATAAAATTAAGTTTAAAAATTGTTTAACTTAACAACAAGTTATTTAAGTTATATAATTCTAAAAAGAATTACGTCTTTAAAATCTTTATTTATTAAATTGACGTCAAGTATTCGATAAACAATTAACAATAATTTCTATAAATTTATTTGCTTTGTAACAACGTTTATAACAAAATAAAAATCAAAGTTTATAACAAGTTAATTAAAGACATCTAAGCAATTTACGTTAAAAAAAACTATAATAAAATTAAAGCAAAAGCGACGCTTAAGAAACAACACAATTATAAAAACATAAAAAGAATAATTTAAGCTTAGATAATAAAATAATGTTGTTATAAAAATAAAATAAAAAAGATTTAAATATTTTTATTAAAAAAATGTTTAAAAATAAAAAAAACTAGCTACTAAACAAATTAATTAAAATTTTGTAAAATTATTAAATAAATATTTACAAAATCTTCGCGCTAGTTTACTATAAATAATTGCGTTCGTTCTATTAACACTAAATGCGCTATTTTGTGTTTCGATCGCTTTGCAATATTGTTTAATGCAACATTTAATATTTAAATTAATATAAATACAATATGTTGTTAAGTATATTTAAAGATTTTAAAGTTTACAAACAATTTTATATATTACGTAAAAAAATGTTATAAAAGTTGTACTTAAATTAAAAAGATCAATATATATAAATATCTAAAAAAAATCTTATATAATTAAAAGACGCAACCAAACAATTATTATTAAAGGCAATACTTTTGCACAAATTTATTAACAAAGATTACAAAAGCAATTATTATAATAAGCATCGTATACATAATAAATAAAAACTTAAAATATTGTGCTAATTAAACTTCTTTAAATAATAACTTTTTAAATTTAAATTTAGTTTTTAAATACAATCTTATTTCGATACATTTATTGTTTAATTTTTTAAAAAACAATTACTTTATAAATTGCGATATATTGCATTATTTAATTAAGAAGACACTAAATTAACAAATATAATAAATTAAAACAAAGCTAATTGCAACGCTTTACAATTGCAAAGAATTAATCGAATTTATTAATAATTTTTATAAAGATCGTTAATTTAGTTTTAGTTTATTGTTTATGTTATCTTTGTTACGCAACAAAAGCTACAAAATCGTAACTAAAAAGAAGATTAAAAAATTGTTATTAAATTATTTTTAAATACACAAAAAATTGCTTAAGACTTCAAATGCGTATATCAAATACAATAAAAAAATTTAACAACAACTTAATTACTTAAATATTTAAAACAAAAATAAAAAATATTATTATTTAATTAAAAATCGCTATAAATCTTTTTTTAACAAAACAAATTATATTTTAATATATTAATTTTACAATTACAAATATATTAAAAACAATATTAATTAATTCTTTAAAAATAAGCGATTAAAGTTACTTTATAAATTTGTCTTTTATTTGAACAATAATGTATAATTCGTTAAGTTAAATAATATATCGTAAGAAATATTTAATAACAAATAAGAAATTAATATATTTAAGTTAGTATTTAACGTAAAAAATGCAATTCATTTTAATCAAATATACGAAATATGTTATTAACTAATAAATAAAATTATTGTTTTTATACTTAATTATTTAACTTATATAAATTACTTATAATATATATTAATTTAACAATATATAACAAAAAGCAATAAACTCTAGAATTAATATTACACAATTAACAATTAATGTAAAAACAAAATTCTTATCTAATCGAAGCAACTATAATATTAATTTTTATTTTAATAAATAAAACACAACTCTCTAAACAATAAAAAGATTAAAACGCATAATTAATATATATAATTATTAAAAATCTAAACGAAAACTTACGACAAATTTATCGATTAAACATAACATTATTAAATTACATTTTAATAATATACGCTAAAAGAAACAATACAAAATATTTAAATATAAAAATATATTATAACATTATAAGTCGTATAACAAGACGTAAATAAAAAATAATTTGTTAAAGAGATATTGCGCTAATTATTTAACACTAGTTTTGCGCAATCTTTTAACAAAAAAGCTAATAATTTATTGCGCAAACAATTGACGCAAAAATTGCTATCTAATGTTAACAAAATTAATAATTAACTATTTAGAGCAAACATTTGTAATCAAAATTAAGCAAAATTATTATTGTGTTATATGCAAAATTTCTTTAAACAAACATAACAATTTGATAAATGTATAAGCGTTACAAATACATAAAAATATACTATAGCAACTTAAGTTTCAAGTTAATTATAAAGTTAATAAGAAGAATCTTAAGTACGTTTATAACATAAAAAACTTCGCGTAAAAGCTTTTAAAAATAAATATTTATAATATAATAATAATAAATTTGTTACATCAATTCAAGAAAAATATTTTAATAAATTTGATAAATTAATTAAAAAGATTTATTGCAAATGTTATTTTTTAAATTAAAGCGACTTATAAGTATATTTACAAAAAAAAAAGTAAAAGAAACAAATATTACATTCAAATTGAATCAAAGCTTTAAATCAATTTTTAAAATTTTTAATCTACGCACTTTTAAGCATTTTAGCAAAGTTTAACAATAAATTAAGATTAAACAAAACGTTATTCTTTATTAACTAATAACAATTATAATATTGTTGCTTTGTTATTACGTTTTAATCGCAATTTATGCAATAAAATTAATAATTAATTTTATAATGCTTGCAACATATTGCTTTTACAACAAAACAACTTTGTTATATATACAATATATGCAAAAACAATTTAACATATTAAAGAAGATATTTGTCAAATACTAATTAATAAATGTAAAGACAAAAGAAGTTTATTTTAATATATTTAAATCTTATGTTATTAATTACTATAAAAAGTTTATCAAAAAACTCGACACAATTAACAACTTTAATATTTAGAACAACAAATACGCTTATATATATTTAATAAAGAATTTCTATTTTCGCATTAACAAATTTTCAAAATTTATAAATTAAATATATATATACAACTCGAGAAAAGTAACTTTTCTAATAATAAATAGTTAAATTAAGTAAAAAGAGAGTTTAATTAAAATTTAATCGAAAATTATTTCGAAATTACAAATTTCTTATCTTATAACGTCAACAAAACTTAATAACTAAAAATAAATATTTTTCGATTAAACAATCTTAAGCATTAGATAAAGCAATTACAATTCTATATATATTAAACTTCTTAATTAAGTTTGTCAACTTATTAGATTAAAAAAATTGATTTTAACAACAATTATATTTGTGCGTTAGCAACAAATTCGTTTAAACAATCTAAATAAATTAAAACAAAATAGTAAAATTTGACAATACAAACAACTTAAAAGTAATTGTTTTGTTTTTGTAATATTCGCAATTAATTTACGCAAATAAATAAAAAAAATAAATAATCTTTAAATTAAGAAATACTTTATATATATATATGTTTCAATAATTGACTTTAAAGTTAACGCGCATAATTTTAATAAATTTAATTAGCAAATAAAAAAAATATCGCGTTGTTCAAAAGCTTAAAACAATTACATTAACGCTTAACAACAAAATTATATATAATTTTAAAAATTCTTTTTAAAAGAACAATATATTGTCAAATCGTTATTAATATATAAAGAGCGCTCTATTAAACAATTATTATTTATTTTGTTTATTATAAATTCTAAAAGAAGAGACGAACAAAATTGAAAAAAAATATATAATAAAACGTTCTTAAACGTTTTTAAATAACGCAACAAAAAAAATTAAAAAAATTAAACAATATATTGTAATTAAAGTTTTAATCAACAAATAATGCAAAGACTTTGCAAACTATTAACAATTAATAAATTTACAATATAAGCAATGTTTTTCGAAGCGCTTACGTAATATTAATTAGAATAAACTTTTTAAAAAAGTCTATATTTAGCTTTAATATATATTTTGATTAAAATTAATACAACATTTGTTACGATAATTTTTTTATTAAAAACAAAACTTAAATAGCAAAAAAATAAATTAATGCGAAATTAAAAATATTTAAACAAAATAAAATAAATTTGTAGTTTATAAGATTTAGAATGCTATTGTTTGTGTTATTTATATATAAAGTAAATAAAAATTGTTAAAGAACAATAAGAAATTAATTTTTATAATTTATTATATTTAAGATATTGCTTTAAGAACAAATATATTAGATTAAATTCTTAATAACGTTATTAAAAACGACGACGCTTATTATATAATTAAACTAACATTATTAAAAATCGAATTAAACACACAAGATTTTACTCTCTTTATAGCGAAAAATAATATAAGTCGCTATATTAAGCTAGCGTAATTTTGATAACTTTTGCTAAAGTTGTTTGCAAAAAATACATTTTACTTCTTTTACTTATTTTTATATCAAATCTACTATTATATATTTTCGACAATTATAAAATCAAACGACAATGCGTTTGCACAATACTTTTTTAATCTTTTTTAATATAATTATTTTCGTTGACGTAAAATAAATAAATTAAATCTAAATCTACATTTGCAACAAATATTACTCAAAATATTATTAAAATTAAGAGAGAACATATAATTACTAAATCTTATTTACATGCAAAGACGTTAATAATGTCTACAAAAAAACTTCTATAATACTACGCTATTTTGCTTTTAATTTATAAAGAATTCGTTTATTTAAAATTTTAAATATATTATTAAAGCAATATATAAATAATATAACTAAAGAATATTACATTACAAATAGAAACATTAATGCGAACAAAATACGTTTATTGCTAATAATTACATTCGCAAGACATTTAAAAAAAGAAATATAAAAAAAAGAAATAAACAAACTTTGCATCGAATAAGACATATTAAAGAAAAATACATTAAAAAAATTAAGTTAATCGTATAATTGTAATTTATTAATAAAATTCGATAAAACAAATAATTGATAACATACTACAAAGAAAATTCGAACTAAATAAAGATTTAAGCGCAATAATATTGCATTTTAACAATAAAATACTCAAAATTTTATAAGTAATAAACGATAATTGTTAACGTAAAAGTTTTAGATTTAATATAAATATAATTTACGCAAATAAACTTATAACAACAAACAATATAAACAAAAATCTATTTATAAAAACAAAAACATTATAAATGCGAATATTAAAAACAAAACCAAACAAATTTTGTTTGTATTAAAATATAAAACATAAAATAAAAAATAATATTGTTGTTGTACTTGTTATAACAAAGATATTTAACTTAATTTCTAAATATACGAACTAGAGCGCTTTTGTTTATAAACGCGTATTATAAGTCAAACAATTTATTAATATAACACAAAATAAAATCAAAGACTTTAAAGCATTAATATCTAAATTTAAGAACACAAGCATTCGATAATTATTTTATTCGTTTATTATATTGTTTTATTGTAATTTCTTTAACAAATCGAATTAAATCTTTGATTAAATATGTTAATTTAATCGAACAATTTAATTTGCGATATAAACAACGTTATTACTTGATTAAGTTGTTCGATTAAGCTTCAAGATGCTTAAATATTAAGTAGAGAAAACTTAAAGCGCAAAATAAGCTTTGATAGCTAGTTCTTGCTCTAGTGTTCTACTAGTGTTACAATAGAAGTCGCATTAATTGCTCAAGACTAAGCGACAAAATAAAACGTTAATATAGATATTCTTTTAGTTTTATTTAAAAAATATATTAATAAAATTAATTTCAAATAAGTTTGCAAACAATTAAGCAAATTATAATAATTAAGTATTTTAATTATACTATAAATCTAGATGCAAAAAAGATTGTTCTTAAATTGTAAAATATATATTGTAGAGAAAAAAATAACAATTAAGTAATAAATAAAGAAAAAAATCTTTTTATACTAAATTTTAAAATTGTTTTAAATGAAATTAATTTATAGATAAATTAATCTTTAAAGAGAAGATATTTTTAATAATTACAAAAATTATTAGGTACTTTTAGTAATAATATAAAAAAATTATATATTTAATAAATTAAATTGCCAAAAAAGATTTATTAATAATAGAATTTTAAAGATTCGAGTCTTAATTAATACAAAAAACAATTATAATTATTTAAGAAAAATAATATATTATATTTGTTTAAAAAGAAAAATATAATATTGTTATAGAATTTTTAGTTTAAAAAATCGAATTGTTTTATAAAATTCTTAATAAAAAGCAAATTTCTTAGCTAAAATATTATACGCTTTGCGTAAATAATTACAAAATTCAAATCTATAGTATACAAAATGTTATTTATAATTTTGTTATTATAATAGTAATACAAAGAGATAATAGATTTATTAGAAAAAATAATAATTATAAATGTTTTTATTGCTTCTTAAAGTACTATTAAAATAGAGCTTTAAATATAATAATTAATTTAATTATATTTGTAATTATTAATTTTATTATAAAAAAGCTTACAAATTAGATATTAAAATACAAGTTAAAAAATAAGAAATTTATTAATTTTTAATATTTTCGAATTTTACAAAAAGTAATAGTATTAAACTTTTACTTTCGTATATACCATTGCAAAATATTAGTATATTAATCGAAAATATATTACTTGTTTGTATTATTTTAATTATATTAGTATCTCGAATACTATTTTCTTTAGTACTTTTTTTTAAACTTTTTTTTGTTTATACTTATTTTATTATATTTAGATTAAAAAATTAATTTATTGCAAACTTTTTTTAAAGTTAATTAATAAATTAACAAATTAAGTATATAAGTTCTAGATAAAATATTTTGTATTATTTGTATATATTATTTATTTACTTTATACAAGTTATTAAAGAAAAATAATAATAATATTAAAAAAAGATTTATATAAATATAAAAAAAAAATTAAGTTTAAGACAAAATTCAAAGATGTTATAATAAAACAAGAAATAATTTCAATAATTTTAACTAATATAAGTGCGTTAAAAAATTGCGTAAAAAGAAAGACTTAAATTAGTAGTTAATAATAAATATATATAATATAAATAACAAAGTAGTTAACAAATATAAATTTGCGTAATAAGCGCCAATCTATTAATAAAATCGAGAAATTCCATTTTCGATAATTTATTACGTCCCTAGTACTAGCCCGATTGGGCTAAAAATTTCGAACTAAGTATAAAATAATACTAATTTATATAAATAATTTAAATTTCCTAATTAGGTTAGCGCGAGTAGAAACGAGCAGAAATGCCGATGTCGTCTCTATAGAGAACCGATAGCAGGATTAGCTCATATAAAGTCTCTCTCCCGGAATTGCCAATAGTTTATTATTTTTAAAATAAAAATTTATAAGCAAAAAACTTAATATAAAATTTAAAATAATATAAAAAAAGTAAATTATAATTACTATTTAGCAACAAATAATAAAAATAACAAAACAAATAATAAAAACAAAAACAATAAAAATAATAGTAATAATAATAATTAAAATAATAATAACAAAAATAATAATAAATTAAAAAATTAATTAAAATAAATAAATTAAAATAATAATAAAATAAACAAAATTATTAAAATTTTAGATTAATAACTTTATATATATAGTTTAGAGAATTTACTATTATAAAAACAATTATAATATATTATTTTAATATATTATTATATTGTATACTCTATTTTGTTATTCTTTTATATTATAAAATTATAATTAAAATAAATATTAAAATTGCAATTTATATA
>JAABUS010000233.1_pt1 | contig 140094 bp, 110 predicted proteins | sample 5560161 | NCBI WGS metagenome assembly JAABUS01 (sample SAMN10711885, study PRJNA513376) | rock metagenome | isolation source: Antarctica rocks | place: Antarctica: Victoria Land, Trio Nunatak nord | collected 2016-01-04 | reverse complement strand
TTTTTAGAAGCCATTCGAGTACATTTGAATGACTGCGTACAACGTACAATTTCTGTATGAATTTGTTGCAATATCGACCGCAGGAGACACATTGATGTCCAATAGCTGGCTTGACGCTCGTACAGAATAAACGCAGAATCAATCAATATAACGCGCGCAGTGCTCAAAACAAATTAGCGTAGTGGCGAAAAGTATACCAAACCATAATCATTCAGCAGCAAATCAAACAAGAAGGTAATCAAACAAGCAAGCAATACAGGCATCGCCGTTTCAGCCACGCCTTCAACCTCACTTTAGTATCTTGCACCCATCAAATGCTTTATTCTGCCGCGGTAGCACGCCCGAAACATTCTTCTAACGATGCCAGAAATGAAAACACTACTTGTATCGCTTTAGACTTGCGCTTTACGGTGTCAATGATCAGTGATAGGAAGGGAGACTTACTACAGCTGAGGGGGAACTGACTTCATATCATCCTGCCATCAAGAAATTGCCCTTACTGTCCGGGCTTAGCGTTATTACGAAATCGTTGCAACCGGCGCCTTAACTAGAAGGAGAACTGTTAGCGCACGGACGTCATGGCGGAAAATGCAAGAAAGCTCAAAGCCATCGACAAGACGAAAACGAAGTACTCAATGATACTACTTACCATCGAGGTCAAGCTGCTGCCCTTCCGCCATATTTGAGCTGATCGCGTAAGAGCCCACAGTATTATTCGAGCTGTCGAATCTGTCGTTCCAAAACACTTGGTAACGCACACCGGCTTCGGCGTCCTGGCCAGCGAGGACTGCCGGTTTATTGAACGTTGTCTTAGTTGTGCAGCCTGATGTAGCATAAGTTTTGAAATTAATATTCGTGGTAGCGCCGATATCAATACCCCCGCTGCCCACTTGGCGCTTTACCAGCAATGAATTAGCGATAGCGGAGGCTGTTATAAGGGCGCCAAGAAGGGCAAGCTTGGTAGGGATGGTGCGATGCATGGTTGTTCAATCTGGGAGTGGCTTTGGGAAGACTGATTTTTGGAAGTTTAGAGTGAATGTCCACGAAAAGTGCTAATTGAGGGAGACATAGAGATTCCATAGAGCCTTTTGTCTTTACGAACGAGCAAGATCAATGAAGGCCAAAAGTGACGAAGACCGCCCGTAGATTTATACATCGCAGAAACAAATTCTTTTTTGTTCCGGTCCTCGCAGAAGCTAGTAGCTGAAAGAAGGCCAGTGAAAGAGCACGAAAGAACTCTATGGCTCAAAGGTTGTTTTCTCAAAACGCGATGGACAACTCTTCTGTTGTTGGTGACCAGTAAACTCCATGAACAACATAAGCGGGCTGTCATGTTGTCTTGGCGCTATGATCGTTTCGGTAAGGGACAAAGACAATGTAAGAGAACAAGCACAAAGGGAAGGCATCTTCCCTTTCTTCGGGCGGAGATCCTCTAAGGGATACGACTGGTTCACGCCGCCAAGTAAATCAGTGGTCGTGGGAGCCTCAAATGAAAAGGCCCGCAATGCCTCTATCAAAACGTAAAGTCGTGGAGAATAATTTATCGCTTAAGCTGCACCCATGACGTTCGCACGAGCAGCCAGTGGTATAATAATGGCCACAGCGACCGGGATCTGAATAGAATTTTCAGCCATAGCGGCGTGGAAGTGAGAAACGGGAAGCGGTCAGCGTCAAGAATAGCACTACATCTATTCCGATAAACGATCTCATCAGCTGTCAGGACGACTACCAGGTCTTCTTCCTGCTTGTCGGATGACCAGGTTGTGCACCCTCCTTTACGGAATATGTAGTAAGTGCTTGTTGGCAAAAATCTCAATCCCTGTCTAGAAGAGGAGACTATCAGGTGGCCCTGGATAACGTCGAGGCGATCGCAGGTTGTTCGACGGTCGTGCCAGTGGAATTCACTACATCATTTGCTACCCTTTGAAATGGTGATTCTCATCTCATGCCGACGAGAGAAATCGAAGGAGGCGCATGCTGGTCCAGGTAACTGGAACAAATTTTGATCTATGGTTCTGATTCCCTGCATAGTTCAATGGCAGGAGTTCCAACGAGGCTGCGCAGAGATGTTGGAGACAACCAGGACGTGACAAGCAAAGACTCTCTATAAAATTGGACTGGAACGAGCAAGTCACAGCAAGTAGATAGCTGAAGTGAATATGTCAAAAGCCTTCGTAGAAATTCAGATGGCAAGAGATGTATAGAGCTCTTATATCCTTTACCGGTTCATTCTCTTCGAAGCATCCTAGGCCCTTCTCATCCGCCAGATCGTGGCAAAGACTAAGCTCTGTATCAGTGGATTAAAGGCAAGACGGGGCTTTGACATGTGGTTGCTCGCAAAGGCTTGGCAGTAGCACCAAGGCCATGTCGGCTAATCATCGGCTATTGGCCTATAAGAAAATCGGTCCCACACCGAGACTACTCACTCTTTCAATCATGTCAGACGTTGACGATCCTGCTGCTGGGCAGCAGCCTACTCACCTATTTATACCGGGCCAAGGCTATGCAAATGAGTTTAGTGAGAAACGCGAAGGGCCTGCAGTAATAGGAGAAGGCAATCTTGAAGAAGACCAGGAAGAAGACTACGATGATATATTCGCAGGCGAGGACCTAGATGATGAAGACTACGCCTCATACAACCCGTCAGACTACACAAAGACCTACAACAGGCAGCGCAAGCTCCAAGAAGTCTCAGCCGACCCAAATGCTTCCAAGTCGACCTTTCCCAAAGCAAATCCTCAGAAGCCTACGGCCAATACTCTTGCCTCCATTGATGACCAGGTCACCACTCTGTCTCGGCATGCCGGGAAGTTGAAATTCGATGATCGGCAGTTTGGGCATGGAGGTAAACATGACCGAGTGGCCGATAAGAGTGATAGAGCAACCAGCGAACAAGTGCTGGATCCACGTACCCGCATGATCTTGCTCCAGATGATCAATCGCAATGTCGTGTCTGAAGTTAACGGTTGTTTGTCAACCGGGAAGGAGGCCAACGTGTATCACGCTCTCTCCATACCGCAGGAGGAAGGCTCAGAGGGAGCTGTGGCTCCACTTCATCGGGCCATCAAGGTTTACAAGACTAGCATACTGGTATTCAAAGACCGTGACAAATACGTTACTGGGGAATATCGATTCAAGAGAGGCCACAGCAAGGATCATAGGGCTATGGTCAAGGTGTGGGCGGAGAAAGAAATGAGAAACTTGAAGCGGATTTACGCATCCAGCATACCTTGTCCAGAGCCTATACAGCTACGGCTTCATGTCCTCGTGATGGGCTTCCTCGGCGATAAGAAGGGCATCCCTGCGCCAAGACTGAAAGATGTGGAGTTGGTAGGCAGCGACGTTGAATCAAGGTGGAAGCTGCTGTACTTGCAGCTGCTGGGATACATGCGTATTCTGTATCAAACATGTCGTTTGGTACATGCAGATCTAAGCGAGTACAATGTGCTATATCATGAAGATAAGTTGTGGCTTATAGATGTCAGTCAGAGCGTTGAACATGATCATCCCCGAAGCCTGGAGTTCTTGCGCATGGATGTCAAGAACGTGAGCGACTTCTTCCGACGGAAGGGCGTAAATACGTTGTCGGAGAAGGCGACATTCGGGTTTGTGACCGCTGCTCACGGCAGCACCGATCCATTGTACATGGCCACCAGCTTGCAAACGCTCTATGAAGATCGACTTGACGAAGATCCTGAGGAGGCTGCTAATGTGGAGGTCGACAATGAAGTCTTTCGCAACCAGTATATACCCCAGACTCTTGAGCAGGTCTATGATGTGGAGCGCGACGTTGGTGAGGTTGCAAAAGGTGGGCAAGACAATCTTGTTTATCGTGACTTGCTGGCGGAAAAGTTGGTACCAGAAGCTCCAACAGCAGGATCAGATGAGCTTCGAGGATCTGAACAAGCTTCAGGGGACGAGAGCCATGGGTCTTCGGCTGGCGAAAACAATGATGAAGAGGAAAGTGACCCTTTCGCAAAGAAAAATCCCCGCGGGAAACGCTTCGAAGATAAAGACACAAAGAAGGAGCACAAGAAGCAGGTAAAAGAGGAGAAGAAAGAGAAAAGGGAACACAAGATTCCCAAGCATGTTAAGAAGAAGATGATAAGCAGCTCAACAAGGCGGAACAATTGAATTTGAAACGTGAACTATATTAGCGTAAGAAGCGGTTGAGACTGGATTTCAGTGCCAACATAGCACAAGGTACGTTCATGGTACCCCCCTTGAATGTGCTGTCTGTTTCAATGATTAATCCAAACACTTGAACTTATTCCCTCTCGGTGGCAGTGAGCGTTCCTTTGCAAGAGAGCATCACCTGCCCAGTTTGACCACAAGGAGGAGGCCTGCTACGGTCTTCCTTGGCCTCACTGCAGAAAAAAGAGAGCACTGAGATTTCTTCTATTTCCAGTCGCTATGCTAACAGATACAATGCAATTACAACGCTAATACTTCGCGAATCAGGTGTACACGACCACTTCCAAAGCGGTAATCGAGCCTATCGGTCGTCTTTTACACGTTGTATAGCTCGACGAATGACCGACGCCGATATATGGGGAATCCTAGCCTCATGGTCATTGACCGGCAGAACTTCAAATTGTAGTGGCCTAGCCTCAAATCCAGTCCAGAGATCACTTGGTAGAAAGTACCCATGCTCTTCTTTGAAAGCCGCCCTGTCCTCCGCCTCGTCCTCATAAAGCTTCTCAACTCGAGCTCTAGCTGCCTGCACAACCTTGTCCATCTCGAGCTCCACAGCTTTCCTTCTGCCAACTTCGATAAGCAGCTTATCGTAGGCTCTTAAAAAGCCATCGTAGACCTCTCGACCACTCTCGAGCTCTTCCAGATGTCCATCGATCTTCGTCTTGTCTTCATCCCAGCGGATGAGGAAGACTTGGCTCTGCGAAATGTAACCAGGTAGCCTACGACCAATCTTTTCTAGCATACCGAAAGCCTTTGTCGTCCCCGCATGGTCCCTGGCAAGCTGATCACTATGCGTCTCGACTCGCACATAGAGCGCTTCCATCTCTGCATGGTGGTTCTCGATTTCCATAACCACATCTTCCACCTGACTCGCATCGTTTTCCAGCACCCTCATCATATCCTCCCATTGCTCTTCAATCATAGGTTCGGGGGGTGCTTGTTCAATATCCACTCCGTTGGGCAATTCACCCGCGATTTTCGACGCAGTATCACCTCCGCCTTCAGTGTGCTTGATAGCCGTAACACAAAGATCGAAATGCTTCACCAAGCTTTCCAAACTCTCAGCCATCTCCCTCGCATGATCTTCCATCTCATGTAATATGTCCGGCAAGGGGTTCCTCCCCTCAATCTTCCCACTCTCTAGCATCTCCTTCCCCCGATCCAAAATCTGCCTCACCCCTCTCACTTCGTCCTCAAAGTCTTTGTTAGTATTCTCGAATTCTCCGATCCCCTCGCCTGCCTGCTCAACAACCCCCCTAACCACCCCGACCAAGCTCTCAACACCCCCCTCGTCCACAAAATCCAACAAACTCCTAGTCTCCTCCCCCTCCGGCCTCAACCCCTTTTCCACTATTGTGGTCCTCAACCTCTCCAACGTCGCCCTCAGCCTCTTATCCGCCTCATCCAGACTCCTTACCGACACATCGAACTCAGCTTTGCCCGCCAAAGCCGTATCGGCGCCCCTCTGTTGGATTTGTGATAGAGTCAAAAGTTGGGAATTGATACCGCTGCGAAGGAAGGAGGTTGAGGCGGTGGTTATGGCGGCGTTGGAGAGGGCGGTGCGCGTGGACGTGCAGAGAGTGTTGGCGAGTTGGACGTGGGCGATTGAGGAGAGGGAGCGCTTGGAGGCGAGGAGGTGGGGAATTAGGTGTTCGAGGGGCGATGAGGGTGAGGAGGTGGTGGGCTGGAGGTGGGGAGTGTAGTGGGTGAGAGAAGAGGTTGAGGTTGAGGTTGAGGACATCATAGTTGGGAGCTTCTTAGAGACCGTTGCCTGCTGTGTCATGGGTGTCAAGGTCGAAGCTGATTGGTGAACAGGAGGTCTTCGAGGTTCGATAGTAAAATCGTGTTACGCATGTTGACGTTCGCTCTCTTCCTGTATCATAAATCACCAGTGACAAGTGTCAGGAAGCTTTTTGGTCTCAAGAGTCGTGAGAATCAACAAATGACGACCTAGGATCGACAGCACCAAATCTGGACCCCTCGACCGAGCCTTCGGGACACTAGCGGCGGGATCAATGCTTGGCACGCAAAAGTGGAGTCGCTCAGTCGCCACCATATTCCACGCCGCCAGACGCTGACAACAACGGTGAAGGTAGTGTAAGTTATGTTGGAAAGCTGGGCAAAGCACGTCAATTGGTATCCCGATGGAGTCTTTCTTTTGAATATGTTAACATTGCGTGCGAGGAAATCACATCTTTCATTTCAAACCAGCCACACATTCTCCAAAGGAAGCAGCTCGCCTTCGCACGCCATCGCTTGCGAATCCCAGCGAACAATCTCCGAGTTTAAAACATATGTTTGAGCCGCCTCAGTCTTACGTGAGCCGCTATCTAATTACAGAATCTCCTCACGCTACACAGTGATGGAGGACCAGGTTCATTTTGAAGGAAGTCTGGCAGATTACCCGGAAAGCCCACCGAAGCGAAGAAGAATCACACGATCGAAGGGCGTCTTTCCAGATGACGGCGAGCTATCTTTTGCCTCAATTCCTCCAGAAGACGTGCCTTCACCAGACACGGTCGTTGTCACCGAAGAAGTCTGTCAAGATGATCACGAAAACATTTCGATTTCAGCTTCCTCAAAGTACGCTGGAGAGACCGTTGCTCCATTCCTGGCACGACATATTCCGAACCAATACGCACCTGGGGGAGGACTCGATGCAGAAGGGAACGCGAAGCAGAAAGATCCAAACACCAAATACTGCTATAGGCACAGGCCGGACTTGAAATGCCGAAGGCAAGCGAATGAGCCCTCAATGGATCAGCTACAGCATGAGCTCGAGGACCTCTCGCAGGGCGATCAGCAGGCTATCGCTCATGTGTGGTCTCTTTTCTCAGCTGCGCCGGCCAAACACAGGAACTTGATGCTCCAAGGCATCCTCACACAATGTTGCTTTCCTCAACTCTCATATCTTTCGACCAACGTTCGAGACCTCATCCGTATCGATTTCCTGACTGCACTGCCGCCCGAGATATCCTACAAGGTGCTTTGCTTTCTTGATACTACATCTTTATGCAAAGCTGCACAAGTCAGCCAGCGATGGAGATCGCTAGCAGATGATGATGTCGTATGGCATAGAATGTGCGAGCAGCATATCGACAGGAAATGTACGAAGTGTGGCTGGGGTCTACCATTACTGGAAAGGAAAAGATTGAGAGCTTCGAAGAGACAGATACAACTGCGGGCTACGGGCAGAGGACTAAATGAGTGGTCACCGAATATTACGCCGTATCCCGAGACGGCTGCGGAGTCACAGAGCGACCTGGTCAATATGCAGATCGCAGGAGCGTCATCGAGCGATGACTGCAAGCCGCAGATTAAAGAATTTACAGTTCCTACAATTACGAAGCAGCTACCTACGCCGTCAAACACGGACGTCGACGAGTCGTACTTCAAACCCCGGACGAGGCCTTGGAAAGACGTTTACAAGGATAGATTTAGGGTTGGGACAAATTGGAAACATGGGCGCTGCTCTATCAAGATTTTCAAAGGGCATCAAAATGGAGTCATGTGTCTGCAGTTTTCAGAATCTGAGAACATTATTGCCACAGGCTCTTACGATGCAACCATCAAGATCTGGGATATGGACACTGCTGAAGAAATACGTACCCTCACAGGGCATACGAGCGGGATCCGAGCGTTGCAGTTCGATTCAACGAAACTAATTTCTGGTAGCCTGGATCGGACGGTGCGGGTGTGGAACTGGTGAGCATTTTTCAGTCCCTTTATAGCTTCTCGGATTGTCTTGAGTGTCCAGACTCGATTACTATCTTGAAAGAAAGACACTGACTCGGAAATCCTTGTAGGCGGACTGGACAGTGCATCTCCACCTACACCGGCCACAACAGTAGCATTGTCGGTCTCCACTTTGACGGCAATCTCCTAGGCACAGGCTCAATGGACCACTCCATCAAGGTCTGGAACTTCGAAGACTCCCAACGCTTTACTCTCCGCGGGCACACCGACTGGGTGAACGCCGTTCGCGTCGACTCCGCCTCCCGAACCCTGCTCTCCGCATCCGACGACTGCACTATCAGGCTCTGGGATCTCGACTCAAAAACCTGCATCAAAACCTTCGAAGGTCATGTTGGTCAAGTCCAACAAGTCATTCCCTTACCAAACGAATTCGACCTCGCAGACGATGGCCTTGATGACCATGATGGTGCTTCGTCAACGACGAGTACGCAAGCAAGCCCGCAAGGTTCACCGCCAACCACGCAACCAATCGCCGAACCATACGGTCCCGGCTTCACCACTTGCGATCGTCCAATGCCACCTCGGTATATACTAACAGGAGCCCTGGACTCGACGATCAGACTTTGGGACACCTACTCCGGCGCCTGCCTACGGACCTTCTTCGGCCACGTAGAAGGCATTTGGGCTCTTGCCGCCGATACGCTAAGAGTGGTTAGTGGGGCTGAGGATCGAATGGTCAAGGTTTGGGAACCGAGGACGGGGAGGTGTGAGAGGACGTTCACGGGGCATGCGGGACCGGTTACTTGTATTGGGTTGAGTGATAGTCGGATGTGTACAGGGGGCGAGGATAATGAGGTTAGGATGTATAGCTTTTGAGGGAGCTTGTGGAGGGGAGGGTGTAGGTTTGGATGTCGAGGATCTGAGCTGTGCGGCGGCCATTGGTGATGTTGGTCAATGATACCCTTCATGTCGTTGGTCGAGCGGATTTAGCGAGCGTTTTGGTTGCTACATTGGACATAAAATCTGTCTACGATGTTTTAATCTGGAAAGCATCGAGATGTGCTCGTCATGAATTATCAGAGATTTTGACACTACAGCAATGTCTATTGCAAAAATTGACATTCAATGGGAGGTAGTACCTATCATTCTCCCTTCCACTCAGGTCTTTTCATGATTACTCCAGTCAATCGGATTTGCAGTCCCATCCTAATGCTTTATACTACCTCTCTTAAGCGTAAAGGGGCAGCCTGTGGAGATCCTTGCTCAGCGACTATCTCTGTTGTCGACAAGGCTGTCAAAACGTAAGGCTCTACTCTATGGGCTTCTAATAACCAGGAGCTATGAAAGACTCGAGACAGACTTTCTTTCTCACTTTGTTGTCCAGATTTGCTGTTAGCTGGTCACATCACCATATACGGGATTGATTGAGTGGACGTGGGAGAAGCATTGGTTTTTTAAAGGTAAATGTTTCTTTCCTGTTGTTACAAAATGCTCTATAGTCTAATGTTAGTCTATCGAGCTAGACGCTGAAATAATGTCAGACTCATGTATCCTGGACTATGCTCCCATCTTCCATCTTCCCCTCTTGCTTTCCGCCTTCTTCTATATAAGTCTCCACTAGACTTGCTTTTGGATCTTCATCAGGCAGCCCGGCTAAACGTCTGACGGCCAAGACCTCTCGTCTTACCTGCATCGTACACTCTTTGCGCAGCTCAATAGCCTCTTTGCCATACTTCAGCTCATCATTCAGCACTCCCACTTCAAGATTCCCACCCACTTTCCGCTTGTTATCTTCTACCAATTTCTGCCACCGACTCCTCAGCTCATGAAACACACCCTCCTTCTCCCCACCCACATTATCCCCAAACCACACCGCGCACGCTTTACCAGCCCGCGGTATCCATCTCGGCGCGACTCTGTTCTCATGCATGATCTCATTATTCCCTTCAAGCCAGATTGGCACAATATCAGGGCAAACTTCCGGCTCTAGTATCAGCCTCGCTATGCCCCAGCGGAAATAACGCATGGCGTTCTGTGGGTGCTGATGTACGCGGCCTTCGGGAAATATGTGGACCCAGGAGTATTGGCGTGTGGCGTAAGCGGACGGAGCGGGATATGTGTCTATGCCATCAGTGGTGTATGTGTATACGTCGCTGGGGGAGGAAAAGGGGTCTGAGATGTCTGGAGAGCGCAAAGAGCGGTCTACGGGTGAAGGCGAGTCTGCAGGACGGAATGGAGGGTAAGAGAGGAGGCGCACAGCTTCGCGAATGGTGGGTTGGAAGGGACCGCCGTGGGGAGAGTGATGTAGACGGTGGGTGGGGAGGACTTGGCCTAGGGTGAAAAAGGAGGAGAAAACTCTGGCGATACGTTAGAAATTTCATCTGGTAGACTAGGCTTTGGGAGGTGTCCTGACTTGTTCTTGAAAACTATGTCATAGCTTCCGAGCGACCATCGGTGGTTGCTGGGGTTGAAGTGGTAGCTGAAGGGCAGGACACCCCACATTAGAGGATCATCGATGCTGCCATTGATCCGATATTAGCGATTGGACGCCTATCTAGGTGAAATCGACGTTGGGATACGTACGTACACGCAGATGTGGTTTGATACTAGTAGCACTCAGTCAATATGCATCGAATTGAGCGCACGGACGGGGATCCCTTACCTGTAAGCAGACCTCTTTGTCTCCCCTCTGGGTCGGCTCTCTTGTCTATTAATTGTAGAAAAGGCGCGAGCCCATGCGCTTTCTGGCTGTTCGGAACGTTCATGAAGATGCGCGCCAGTGTGCCTGTAAAGCCCACAAGTGCTGCGGAGCCTATGCGCCATGGTAGGCTAGGTGGGCGAGGATCTTCAGCCATCAGGCTGGGTATTGTAGCCTTTAATAATTCGAAGAGAAATCCATCCTGAGGGAAAACAAGCAGGCAAGGAAGAACTTTTGCCCCAAATGAGACCGGAGGTATTTCCGCCTTGGCAGCTGTGGCTCACCCTCGACCCGAGGCTGCCGCTTTTAGCGTGAGCAGGGGTGATGCAACACTCTACGCTCATCCTAAAATTGAAACAACCAGAAGCGCAACCTCTCGAGTCCAGGTGAGGACCCCACGGATTCTGTGGGTTTCTGAGATGGTCACGACGTCTACCTCTCATTCTTAGTAATCCTCAGACACAAATCCTTGAACGGTAGTAATCCGGTAAATCTCAGGATCTTGAGTACCTATGATCTGATAGCTTCACACCATCTGATCTGTGTCGGTCGTTCCCCCAATAACGCCACACGGTCTCCCGCACGAGGACTTCCACCATAGTCGTACGTTGTGCAATGCGAAGTACATCGATTATCCCAGATAGCTACGTCGTTACCATTCCACTTAACACGAACTTGTGCGTCGTGATTCTGGGTCATGAGCTGCGTCAACACTAGCTTTATTTGTACAAATCTGTACATCTACCAAAATGGTTTCTGAACCAGAGGAGTGAGCCTACGTTGGATAGATAGCCGAGCAATTAGTCTGAATCGTGTTTCGTAAATTCGTTGATACGCTTCGTGAAGCCTTTATTGACGGAAACTGATTTCCAGCCAGTCATGGCTGAATTTGTAAGCCGATATTGTAATCATCTTGTAGAGTTACTCGTTTAATAGAAAGGCGGTATCTGTTTCCTAGATATAAGATCAAGAAAAGCTGCTTACGATTCTTTCGAATGACGGGATATATCCCTTTAAGATCCCCGCCCTTGTTCAAGGGGAGCATCTTTGACCATCACGCAGTGGATTGCCCAATCGCCTGGTTTCGTTGTGAAAAGAGGATGCTCGAGCTCTCACCGGCGCCTGCGATGGCGAATCCATACCAGGTATGATCTTATCCGCGACGTTATTTTATAATTCGCTCGAGCTCTCCACCCGTATCGCCTTCTTTTGGTCGACATTGAACATTACCCGCGTGATCTCCGCCCTACTGGCAGCAGCAATCCGTGAGATACGTGGCGTAGATAGGAAGCCTGGCTGGTTCTGGCTCTTCCTTCTCGAAGATCTTCTGACTTTCGTCATCGGATTCATTTCGTGCTTCTATCTCCCTGCTTCGCCAAAAAACACAAAGGGCGTGATTTGGCGGCGTTCCTGGTATACCGAGCGACAGGAAACCATTATGACGAACCGCATGCTGCGTGATGACCCGGCCAAAGGTTTGACGACACTGAGAGAGGGCGCCATACTGCGCAATGTCTTGCAGGCCTGGCGTGATCCCAGCATTTGGGGTCTCTATTTCATCAGCCTCGTTACCTACATTTCAGCCACGCCAGTCGAAGCATAGTTGTCCCTCACGTTGAAGAGAATTGGATTCTCCACCTTGACAGCAACGTTCTCTCAATACCGAGCGCTGTTCTACAGATTATTCTGATGCTTTTTCTCGCGCGCAGTAGCGAGTTCTTCGACGAACGCACATGGCATTGCTTCTTTGGCGAAGTCTGGTTTCTGCCATTACTGATTGCGCTCACTGCGCTGCCCAATCACGGATACAACTGGCCCAAATTCACCCTCACAACAATGATCTCTGGATGTAAGTTGTCGCTCCCCTTCCTAAGCTTTCCTCGCACAGCAGAAAGCTGACAGGCATCTGGCAGATGCTTACTACTATCCTATCTTCTCAGCTTGGATTTCAGAGAACAGCTTTTCCGTTCATAAACGTGTCATCACTGCCGCAACATGCAATGTGGTAGTCCAGATCGGCAGCTTGATCGGTGGCCAGATCTACCGTGCCAGTGACGCGCCTTACTCTACATTGGGAACACAGTCTGGATCGCGATATGTATATTGAGTCTGGCCACTTTTATTGTCTAAAATGCTTTTCTGCGGTACCTAAATTATCGGAACGAGAAGTCTTGGAAGATCCGCGTACCGAGACGATCAGGGAGAGAGAGAAAAGGATGGAGAGCGGAGATTGGACTTCCGCTTCAAGTACTAGATACCTTCAAGAATCCATGAGAGCTCTTTAACTACGGAGCCTATGTTGATACCGGGTATTCTCAAAGGCGCCTTCCCACATTCTGTTCTCCAGAAGTTGGCTTTGTTTTATTGCTTCGTCGTCTATCTGCTAAAACTATGTGTCATGAATGGTCTGCGACATCTCCCAGGCTATCTACTTGGGTCAGCACAAGCCAGCGAAAGAGAAAAGAGCAGACATTATGACCCGCTTCGTTCCATGGGGTCTTGATTGGGGCTATATAGCTCCGTGTAGTATCTTTAACGAAGACACGGAAGCTGAATATAGCGAACGGGAAGAAACCTCACCAACCGAATGATTCTTTCCGACGAGACAGAGACGAGACACGGCTTTGCGTGGGGCTATTGTATGAAGGTAGTCCCTTCGATGCAGCTTGTATTAGGAATCACCGCAGGCTCGCAAATCTGAGACCGCCCTTCCACGGGCTCATCTTCAAAATTGTAGCGATGAGGAATACATCGAAATCATATGTCGTTGATTAGCACAGTATGGTAAGGTGTTGTATAGTCGTAGAACCAGGCCCCAATGAGGAGACAGGTCGTAAGATGTATGTAACAAATCTGCATAGGGCCAGGATGTGAGCGGAAAACTTTTCATCGAATGATTGACATTGTCTCCATCACTGTAAAACAGGGTAATCATATGTCGACCCCTGAAAGCTGCAACAACGCGCGTGGGGTTCTGTCTTGACATAGTCAGCCGTCACAGATGGGTGGACCCACATCACAAAACTGAGACCAAATCGTTGTCGATCATTCTGAGCATTAACCACGACTGTTGTCATATTCACAATTCAGCGTGGTTTGTGTCCTCACGATATCACACGGTAGCTCGTACACTCTGCTCGCTGAGTCCTCCCGCACCCCCCCCTTTTTGAATGATTGAATTACTAGAATCGACCCTGCCCCTTGCTCATATGGGAGCAGGAGTTGGTACTCCCAAAGTTGGAGCGCTACAAGGCCTGTACGAAAGAGGACAGGGCATATTTGCCAGATCCAAGTAAAAAGATTGCGAGATATCCCCCAACTCTCGTGCCCGATCTACGAGGTCAGTAAGAGGCGGCGGTCTTTCTCGTAAAAGGTACATCATCGCTTAGCTTATACGGTACTCTCCAGCCTTGAATTATGACGTCGAAGCGTCCTCCTTGAGCCATTTTGATGGATTTTAACGGCTTCAGGAGCTCGGCTACGAGCTTGGCGTTTCTGTCTTGGGATTGTACTTGGAAGCCGAGGTTAAAGAGCTTTTGCAAGATAAAGATACAGAGGTATCGCAGGCTTATTATGGAAGAAAGCGTGCGGCAACCCTAAGTCCATCCCGGCATATTGTAAGGTTCTTCAGAAGGAGTCGAGAATTATGGGTAGTCGAAAAAGTAAATGCTTATATTCAGGTTCCGGATATGAATGAGCGTGCCAAGTTTCGGATTGTCAGTAACAAAGATGCGGGGGACATGGCGTACTGTGAATAAGGGAATTGATAGCATGAAGGGCAGAGCTTCGTCATAGCTGCAACTTGAGTCAGTATAGGCTGGTGTGAGCATCGGCAGCAGTTAAAGACGGGAAGAGAGGTTTCAATTAACGTACATCAGTCTGCACGATAAACAAAACGCAAGTAGCTGGTCGTTTAGGTCTTTAGAAGCGTTCATGACGATAGTCCCCTCCTCGTCCCCACGTTAATAATGTGTATGTCCGTCCCAGCCATCACCTGACTCCTATTTCAGGCACCTTATATAGGCTAAACGACCACCTAAAGATTCGATATGTATAAGTGACGGCCCGAAAATATATTGGTAAATGTTCTCTTGAATCTCGATAGGTAAGCTGAAAAGAAGACGTTGTTGCTGCAAAAGCGGTACTCCGAGCTGGACAGATCCTTTTGTCGGGTGCGTAATAACGGTAGCACTATTTTGCCGGGAGACGGGCACATTTTCCTGCACAGCTTCCTCTTGAGCGTTCTCCCCCTTGCTGGACTTTTGGAATGCGGATACGAGCCTCGACAGCCCTGTCTTGCGAGCTGGGGTCGCCCAGAATCTCGGTTCTCTGAATAGCATCTTGATAGCCTTCTTCAGTACTCAGAGGTAGTGGACTCGATGTAGATGACAGGCTTGTGTCGACCATTTGCAATGTGGATGATGGTTACACTGGACCGCCGGGGCTGTGGCTTATTGCGTCCTTCTAGCACTTGGACTACCCTCTGCCAAGTCCATAAAGACAGGTTTGCGGTAGGTTAAGCCACAGTGCATACCTTGCTTATTCACCAAGGTATGCACAGTCATTATTCAGGAATTGCCAATGTCTAGATTCCATGCTTGCCACCCAGGATGAAAAATACCCGGCATCCAGTAGATTCGGAAACTCAGTAAAGGAAAATTGAAACTATTCAGAACCTGATCTTTGTCGTTCTTTTAGCCCGATGCTCTCCCGCGTTCGTAAAGCGGCGCTTACCATAGACGGGCTCACCCCCTCCTTCAACTGCTCAAACTCCCCAACTGCTCATCCTGTAGGGCGGATGCCTAAAAACCGCCTGGAGGTTTCCCTAAAGCGGGTTGCTTAGGCGATACAGAAATCTCCCAGAACTTCACAGACTGCTGCCTGGAAGTCGAAATTCTAGGGCTGAGGGGGCGTACTTTAGGGGCTCGGGCCGCTTCCGGGCTTCAGCCCTACCCGAAAGGGTAGTCATGGTGAACCCTTCTAGGCCCGGTAGGGGATGACTAGGGCAGATTTCTATCACCTTGGCAAAGCCTCAGTAGCCCTGTACAACTCGTACCAGAAAGGCCCCAACAACCTCACAAGATGTCTCATAGTAAGTCGCGCAAATCTTAGCTCGTTCAGGTTATACTCACAGCTATCGCAGGTAAAAGGAATACTTCCCTCGCATTCTTTACCTCTCACGAACGCTCCTTGCTCAAGTCATCATGGGGTTCACAAGCGACTCGACTCTCTCGGGACTCCTTCCTCCCCTTCGCTTCTTGTCAGCTATGCCTCCAGATCGCCCGTGATCCAGTGGCATGTGCCTCTCATGGGGACATCTTCTGCCGGGAATGCGCAGTGAGCAATCTTCTTGCGCAAGGGAAAGAGATCAAGCGGTTGAAAAACGAAGATGAGCGAAGGCTGAAGGAGATGCAGGAGGAAGAGCTAGAACGGGGCGAAGAGGAGAAGGGAAGGGCTATAGAAGAGTTTGAGAGGACGATGATGGGGCTGGAGGGTAGTACGAAGAAGGTTGGTAAAGTTAGTGGGCCTGCGGTCGAAGAAGCAGACCGCAGTGAGGGTAGAGGCGTGAAGCGAAAATTCGAGCTAGATGAGGATGAGATGTTGAAGAATGCGAAAGAAGAGCGCTCGAAGGCGAGGAAGGCTCTCGATGATGAGAAGGTAGAGCGCCTTTTCTTAATGAGCTACTGCGACTGGCTGACGTGTGATAGGCCGCTAAACCCACCCTGCCATCCTTCTGGGTCCCATCTCTCACTCCCTCCACGAACAACTCGAAAGACGCAAAACCGCCAAAGCTATCACCCTTATGTCCTGCATCATCTCCCGAGAACAAACACCCACTTTCCCTTAAGTCTTTGATCACCATAAACTTCAAGAGCATTCCAAATTCGAGATCCTCCACACCACCGCCAAATCTAATATGTCCAGCATGCGATAAGAACCTCACGAACACCCTTAAGGTAGTGATGACCGTTCCCTGCGGCCATGCCCTCTGCAAGCCTTGTGCTAGTAAATTCATGTCACCTGAAAAAGGCCTGCCGGATCCGCATGCTTCTCCCGTCAAGCAGCAAGAAACGGGCAAGGTTGTATGCTATGTCTGCGAGACCGATTTATCATCGAAGAAAACCAGGTCGAAGAAAGAGGACGACGGAGCGAAGCCAGACAAAGCTGCGGTTAAGCCCGGACTGGTCGAGCTCAGGAGTGAAGGAACAGGCTTTGCAGGAGGCGGAATCAACATGACCCAAAGGCAAGGCGTGGCGTTTCAATGCTAACAGTTGTTGACTAATCAGATTAGAGAGTGGTCCATTGGATCATCTCCCTGGGGATGTAATCGATTGCAAGCCACTCTTCCGCCATGAGAAACGGGCAATTGAGGTGGAATGCTCCATGAGCTGCATTCGTGATCACTCGAAGCGGGCTGTAGGGGTCCCTAAAATGGATCCACAAAGTATTCTGATCAAGTTATCGAGCTTCAACTTGTTCTATGCGGACCTCTTTGAATTTCCGTAATCGAAGATCACTTGCTCGTCTTACTGCCGCCGCTTGGGTCGAGAAGACAGAAACGAACGTGGTTGGCTCTTTGTTACTCCAACCCAAATGCTTCTGGATGGCTCCCTTGTTGATCCAATACGAGGGATCCATGAGAAAGTGAGCGTTACTGTCAAAGTCAGCTCGTTCCGAGGGGAAGGTGTGAGAAGTCTTATGCTGCACGCGCTAGAAGCAGCTGGGTTTCGTCATCATCGATGTGTGCATGCTGGTATGTTGATTATGGATCCGATCTGGTAATTAAGGGAAGATTAACTCGTATGTCGTCTTGCAAGGCTGTGAGGGAAAGATGAGATACTTGATCGCCGTGCTAAATCATGCTCTTCAACAGTCAGGCGCCACAACTCAGCCTCAGGGTCTTCGTCAGTGGTTCCACTGTTCCTTGCAGCTAAGGCGGGACCTCAGGATTGCCAAGCAAAAGCACTGCCCCCTCGGCCCCTCTCCTACTACAACAGTATCCGTGAGAACGCTCTCTTCCTTATAATTCTTTGACACTTGTACATACCTTCACTGTTCTGTTTTCTTTGGATACATAGCAGACTGCCTGGTTTTCTTAAAAGAACTCCCCAACCTCAAGACACAAACACATACAATTCGACCCCACTACATTGGCAATTCTGCCCACAATCATGTCATATCCTCCTCCCCAAGGTGGCTACCCACAGCACTACGGTGCTCCTCCACCTCGTGAGTACTGCCCCCTTCAACCGATTGACTACATACTCATATCAAATCAGAAGGATACCAACAGCCGCCGCCTGGACAATATCCCCCTCAAGGTCACCCGCCACAAGGATACCCACCACAGCAAGGCTACGGCGGCGCTCCGGCTCCTCCGCAAGGTTATGGACAGCAAGGTGGCTACCCTCCTCCACAAGGCCAGTATAACCAGGGCTACCCGCCGCCTCAACAACCGCCATATGCAGCACCTCCCTCCCATAGCCCATACCCACCACAGCAAGGATATCCTCCACCTCAGCAGGCTCACCACGGCGCACCTCCGCCGCCAGGTCCATATCCTCCACAGCAGTACGGAGCTCCGCCACCACAACAGCCATATGGCCAACCTCCCCCTCAACAGTACGGTGCTCCTCAAGCACCCTATGGCGCCCCACCACCTCAACCATACGGCCAGCAAACGGCCCCGACACCTCCCTCACCTGGCTACATACCCGGCCAAGCAGCACCAATCGACATGTCCATGCAAGCCGACGCATGCCGCAAAGCAATGAAAGGCCTCGGCACTGATGAAGCCGCCCTAATCCGCACCCTCACACACATCCCACCCCTCGAAATTCTCACCCTAAAACAAGCCTTCCAACAACGCCATCACCGCATTCTCGAACAAGACATCGAAAAAGAAGTCTCCGGCCATTTAGAGACCTGCCTCCTCTCTATTCTCCGCGGTCCCCTCCAACAAGACGTATGGGCTCTGAACAAGGCGCTTAAAGGCGCAGGTACAGACGAAGACATGCTAAACGAGATCCTCATCGGTCGCTCAAACGCCGATGTCAACGCTATCAAGCAAGCCTACCAACACACCTACCGCCGCTCCCTCGACCACGACGTCCGTGACGACACATCAGCAAAAACCCAGCGCATGTTCGCTATGATCCTCTCCGCAACCCGGCAGGAAGACTCCGCACCTGTAATCCCCCAGTCCGTAGACGCAGACGTCATTGAACTGCATCGTGCTACAGAAGCTCGAGTCGGCGCCGAACAACTCACCGTCTGCTCCATCCTCACGAACCGCTCCGATGCCCAAATCCGCGCCATTGCCCACACCTACGAGCGCAAATACCAGCGCCCACTTGAAAAGGTGCTCGTCTCAGAATTTGCGGGGCATATGGAGGATGCGCTTGTGCAGATGGTGCGGTGTGGCACTGACAGAGCGATGAGGGATGCAATCAATCTTGAGGCTGCGATGAGTGGGGTAGGGACGAAGGATGATTTATTGATTGTGAGGGTCGTGAAGGTGCATTGGAATCGGGCGCATGTGGAGCAGGTCAAGGGGGCTTATAAGGTTAGGTTCAGGCAGGATCTGATTGGGAGGATTAAGGGGGAGACGAGTGGGGATTATGAGAGGTGTTTGGTTGCTATGTTACAGTAAAGCAACAGTGGGCAACATTTGGGAGAGATGGCATTGAAAGGTCGGCTAGCGGCAGGGCTTTGTATCTGGTGTCATGCATGCTACGTTGGATATCGGTTCGGGCTGTTGCTTGCGGGCTGTGGCTAGGATCGTATATGAAGAGACAATTGACTCAGCCCACGGCAGTCAACAAAATCTGTGGGTGCAATGCAATCAAATACATCATCATCCAACGTGCAATCCGTTGCGATTTATCCAAATTGAAACATATAAATACATCGTTTCGGGGGTATCAGAGACATGCTCTCGCTCACATACGCCAATCAATGCTCTCATACTATTTCAACCCCATCCTTTAACACTTCGCCTGCAAACCATCCCTCACATGTGCCACTTGACCGACCCCCTTGTCCTTCTTCGAGTCTCCCTCCATACTGCTTCTTTTCGTTTCCTGCGCCCGAGTCCATTTTTCTGCCACACTATCGAGGCTGAGATCCGACATAGTCTGTGAAGGTGGTGGTGGCGAGGTTGCGAATGGTGGGCTGCCGCATGGCGGGTTGTTTCCTCTAGTGGAGCCGTATTCGAGCTCGTCGTTACCGTTGGGGGACCCGTCTTCAACCTCCAGGTCTGAGGCCCAGTTCGATGATTCGACGCTCATGCCCCTGTTCCTAAGCTGAGGGTTGGGCGGTAGATCCGTGACCAAGGTATCCGGATCACGGCCTTCTAGCTCGGCTGCTACTTCTTTGCATGGGTACGTCGCCTTGTCAACGACCTGTGTCTTGAATGACTCGGTAGCAGCGCCACAAGCTGTTACTGGTAGTGCGACAGTTGCCCCAAGCTCCTGCTCCATGTCGTGAAGCATTACCTCCATCGGCGCAATCGTCGCGTATTCATAAAGTTCCGAATACGCTGTGACATGACCGCAAACGCCTCCAGTCGCGTTGTCGATGACCCAGGCTCCCGAGTCTCCGCTAACTCCAAAACTGCCCTTAACCCTCCAGACAGGCGAAGGATACAATCTGCCTGGCATTTTCGTCATTTGCATTTCTGGTAGGATAGTTCCACCTGCTAGTCCGCTAGTGGACCCGAAGGCGTGGACCTGTAAGTCGCCAAGCGCATCGGTTTTGACCACTTTGGAAGGATGGGAGTCTCCAGTGGATGCCATCTCGCAATGCTTAGCACCGCCGTGGACCATGTTGATGGTAGGTTTTCGGTCGTCGTGCAGCTTGAAAAGTGCCCAGTCCACTTCGTGTGCGATCTCACCGTATGTATAGCGCCGTAAGCCCGAGGAAGCGTGCATATTTCCCAAACCATGGATGACAAGGTGGTCGTCGCTCATTTCATCTTCATCTGGGAAGAAATCCACTTCGACATCGTCTAATGCGGGTTGTGTGACGATGATTCCTGTTCCTTCACCGGGCTTAGTCCCTGCCACGTCCCCTGTATTGAGATCGTGGTCCCAATCGAAATCTGCTGGCACGGAGGACTCTAGACCTTCGAATTCGTCATCTGAAATGTCCAGTAAGTCGAAGTTTGCAGTAAAGTCGTCTCCCAAGCCTGGAACATTGGCAATGTTCGGAGGCCAAGACCCCTTTTCGATGTCTTTGCCAGCTTCAGCATCTGGATCTTCAAGCATATGGTGTACACTCATCCCATGCGGTTCACCATTCACCAGGACTACTCCCCCAAATGTGACTGCTTCTGAGTGCTGTTCGTCAACAAAACAGCCGATTGACGCTCCGCAGGTCGGCTTTTGCTGAAATCGCGAAGGCTGCTTACAGGCAGTTTCGCAAGTTTGGGGGTTCGTCTTCTTTCTCTGCTTCTTTTTTGCGCGTTTCGAACGGGTTAGCTGACCAGACAATACCTGGATATCAAATAATCCTTTCTCTTCATTGACGTGACTAAGTATCTTCCAAGCTCTCCGTATGCTTCGACAGACCATTAGGACGGTCGGCTTTGCTGTTTCTGGATTTTTGCCTGCCATGAAGAGATCTATCTCGTAAGATTCCCAACGATTGATAGCTTTTGCAAACATCCGGCTTAGTCGTGGCATCATAATGGTGTCAAAATAAATTCGCGTTGCTTCGGGAATCTTTCGCGACCAGATGCAAACGTCGATTTTGACACCGGGTTCGAGAGGCGAATCAGCTTTGACCGTGTCCCAAAGTTCAGGATTTGCGATATAATCAGACCTATGTTCCACTGGTCCTGGTTCATTCTGAATTTCTGTGCCAAGCTCAGCCTCACCTGGAGAGCCAATTTGAGACCCAGCAACCTCGGGACGCTGGGTCAACGCTGAAGAAGTGGCCACGATCCTGGGCCCGTCAGAAACGTCAAGCATAGAGCACCGTTCTAATGGCTTGAAGACCTTCCAATAGAAGTGGGTCTGCGTCTTCGGTTGCTGCTCATGAGATGATGCTCGCGTCGATGCTCGAGCCGACTGGGCACGTTCCACTGAACTCAAGCAGTATTCTACGACACTCAGATAGCCGCTACCACACTTTGCGCTCAACTTCTTAGCGTAGATGGCTTGAAGGCGAGCTTTGAAGTCCGAACGTCCATATTTGGTCTTCCATAGCTTGTTCAGAGGCATCCACAATCCCACTTCGAGGAGGACAAGGCCAAGGCTGTAGATGTCATGGACCGGGCGATAGGCAGATCTTTGGCCCCGCGCAATGTCTGGGTGTCGGTAGATCCTTGAGATAAGTATCTCTTGTTGCGAAGAAGGTGTATCTTCGGCACACTGATCCCACGAAACCAAATACGGCTTTCTGATAGCCCCTTCGGTCCACGGTTTGCTTCCCGGTTCTTGGGGACCAGCTTCAGTCACAAATACTATATTGTTGCTGTTAATGTTTCGGTGCGTCAGGCCTTTGGCGTGGACATGGAGGAGGTTGGTAGCAATATTCAGTGCGAGTCGAAATCGGTCCTCAAGACAAGGCACATTGCTGTGATCGGTATCACCACTGTGCTGCAGATAAGACAACAAGCTTTGCGGCGGCTGCACTGTTTCTAAGGGGTGGGGAAGCGCAACCTGTGGTGAGCGAGGTATCTCGTACACGAAAGCAAAGCGAGATCTTTGAGGATCCGCGAACCAGCCCAGTATCCTCAAAGATCCTGTGTAACATTCTTCAGAGTCTTGAGGAAAGCCTTGCAGAGCTAGAACAAGATTTTCATAACGCCGCAGAGGTGGCCTTGGACCAAGTTTAGCACTTGCACCATCTTCAGAGTAGTAATCGACCAACACTGGTATGTCGTGGGATCGACCAAATGGACTGGCCACCGAATGTTTCGAAGTCCTGAGAAAGGCAAACACTCTATTACCGGGATCCGTTGCTGTCGAATCGTAAGAGGGCGGTAGCGAGCCCAGCGGCTGAGGTCTTGCGGGATAGATTAAATCTTCTTGGTTGATTCGGGTTGATAGAATGATGCTTGTCTCATCTTGAGACGTGAATTCTTCCTCAGTGGCGGTGCCACTTCCTGTTGGAGAAGAACGACCTGGAGCGGCTTTTTCAGATTGGGAACTAGAAAGTGGCAAGGGCTTCTTCTTGTCCCGGCCACCGTGTTGCTGTCTGAGTAGTTGCTGTGATCTCGATAGGTCGCATAAAGTGTCAATGGAAGTTGTCATGTCTTTGGTAATGTCTTCGAGTCGTGCCAGATTAGTTGGCGTCCATTGAGTGCTTGGACCAGCAAGAAGTGTGGATTTCTCGCCAGGATAAGAGCCTGGGAGCATTGACGTTGACTGCGGTTGTATACGCTCAGCTTCGTCAATGAGTTCCCCTATAGAAGTCATGATGCTCGCCACCAGATCGCTGATTCCTGCGCGGTCTAGTGATTGATCAATGTCGTCCGTTTGATCGGCGGTTGTATCGGCCCATTCCAAACCCCAGGCGACGTATCGGTCCTTTTGAATCTTCAATTTGAGATGCAAGGAAGAAACTTGGGGATTTGTGATTGGTGTTTGCACTATTTGCTCGTAGCTTCTTTTGGTATCGGCATACATGCGGGTTAGCCTGCGCTGTCCCAGCAGGGCAGCCGTCAGATATTCCATCTTTCTAGACGAGATAGAAAGCTCCTTTTAAACGAAATTCAAGGCGACGACATGTGGATAGTCTCAGAAGACTTCTTGCAAGCATTCGTATACTTGCTTGCGTTGTCTTGATGGTGGTCGAGAGGTTTTCATTGTACCAAAGCTGGTGCCTGATTTTGCGCTCCACCTCAAAGCATCCGAAGCTGGAAGGCAGCAACAAACGGTACCCAGTGGCAAAAATACTTCGATACTTCCAGGCTCAACTAGCATGGAATGTTCATTAGTCCGATCAAAGTAGAGCGAGGATGCGATGCCTGTTTCTGAGTTACGTGGACCGGATGCTGTTGACTCAAGGAAATTGCAATTGATGGATGCCTGAGGCAGAAAATGCCAAGCCCCTGTAGTAGCGCCAAATCTCAGGCAAAAGGATATCCAGCTTCATGTTTATATTGCGCCTTTACGGCTGCTTTGCTCGAGAACTTGAATGCAGGCTGATCTCAAGGCCGTACGGCGCCTGCAATTGATCGCAGAATTCCCAAGCGATCTTCAGCTTCTCACCGTGACTAGGCCCGCTTCATATAAAACTTACAGCCCAAGGAGCGTCTGCAGGCACTTCACACCATGTATTCTACAAGATTCATCGGGCGTAAAACATTTGCTTTTGTACAATATCCTTGATAAGCGCAGACATTCAACATCGCCCTAATCCTCCTAATACCACTGTTGTTGCAACCTCTAGCGATTTGCCCTCCATCTACTGATTTTGAGGCTCTAATCGCCAGCGCACAATGCCAGCAACATCGTGAGTGCTGATATTGCATTCACAGAAGTCCAATGCTGATCCGATGGCCCCAGCCTCTTCTTCCTCCCCGCTCAAGGTGCGGAGGCTCCTCCCACCCAATCCATCCTCAACAGCCTCAACGCCCAGTACAACCCCTCTCCACTCCCTTCGTGGTCTCTTTCCCACCGCCTCTTCCGCGAAACTCCCACTATCGCTGCGAACGGACCTCCGACAGGCAAATCTTCGGGCCAGCGTTTCCTACAGGTCCTATCCCTTCAACACCATGCACCCCGCACCTACGTCGCCATCACACCTACGATTACCCCCTCGCAAACACGTGCCGGGACTCCTGCTTCGAGCCAGAGTGCCGAAACCGTGGCTGGAGAACCCGCGACGATCATCTCCATCCCATCGGGTCCTCCGAGCGAAGAGTTCATACAATTGATCGTGTCAAAGTTCGGACCATTATGGCAGCAACGACAATTATTGACCGTGGCCAGTGGTCAAGGATTCGAGATCGGCGACTTTAGAGTCAGAGTTGGAGAAGTGAAACAAGGGACTGGTGGTGGAGGAACGCAGGTGGTACGAGGCGCGGTTTGCGAGATCGAGTGGGTTGGCGGTGATGATGAAGAGGACGAGAAGATGGAGGATTGGGACGCTGCGGAGGCGGTGATTGGCGCATTTTGGGAGGGACTTGGAGTCAGGGGAGCGAGGTCGGTTTTCAATGTGCCTGGTCTTAACCAGGGAGATGGGGGTGTGAGGCAGTGGTGTGAGATCATGAGGCTGCGAGCATAAGATTTGCTACAAATCATTATCCATGCATGATACCCTCGACATAGATGAGTGGATGCCCTACTCTCACGGTCTTCCACTCAGCCATTGGTCGCCAGATCACAGCGTACTAAAAAGACAAGATTTGGAAAAAGAGCTGGGATGGAAGAAAAGCTGTGTATGACACAAATAGGATATTGCGTAAGATGATATTGTTTCTACTCGTATCCGCTCCATGAGCGCAGCGTTGTCCATATAATAGACATCTAATCCGGAGCGGAGCCCGCCTCTAATCTTGCTCTGCTGCTGGTTTTAGGGTCAGAGCTTGAGTAACTATCGGCTCCATTTTACCTCGGATTGGGGATGTGGCCACTGCAATAAGCTCACTCCCTAACAATCAACCCTGCCATCCCCATCCCTGTTCCCACACACATACTCACAACGCCCAACTCCCCGAGCTTCTTCCCCTCCATCTCCCCCAGTATCGTACTCACCATCCTTCCACCGGTTGCCCCCAAAGGATGTCCCAAGGCAATAGCTCCACCTCTAGGATTTACTTTCCCATCTTCCATCTGCTTCTCGAGCCCAAGTATTCGCACGCAACAGAGTGCTTGGCTCGCAAAAGCCTCATTGATCTCCCACACACCCACATCTTCTTGACTTATCTCCATCGAATCGAGCAGAGCTGGTATGGCGTACGCGGGCCCAATGCCCATCTCGTCTGGTGCGCAGCCTACGACCGTCGAGCCGGCGAACTTGCCAATGATGCTCGAAGACAGGCCAACTTTAGTAGCTGCAGATCGTCTGCACATCAGCGTTGCAGCTGCACCATCAGATATCTGTGACGAGTTGCCAGCGGTTGTGGTCCCTGTTTCCTTAAAGACGGGCTTCAGCTTCGCCATTGACTCAGCAGACGCATTATGCCGTATTCCATCATCCTTGCTCACTTCAACCGTCTCAGCCGGCTGCGGCGTCGCGCTACCGTCGCCCTCTCCGGGTGGATTCGTGACGCTAACAGGTACAATTTCTTTATCAAAAAGCCCCTGTTGCTGCGCCTCACTCGCTCGCTGATGTGACGCAGCTCCAAAGGCATCTTGATCGGCTCTGCTAATCCCAAACCTCTCCGCCACATTCTCACTCGTAATCCCCATTGGCATTATGCAGTCCCTCGCTTCCTTCACCGAACTTTCTTTCAATTCTGGCCATAACTGCGTCGGGACGGCTTTCGAGCCGTAGTTCTTGGTCATGCTTTCCATGCCTGCACCTATACCCATGTCTATGCGGCCTATGGCTATAGCATCGGCGATTGTAGTGATGGCTTGGAGGGAGGAGGCGCAGGCGCGGTTTACGGTGTGGAGGGACGTGCTGGTTGGGTAGCCGACGTGGTTGAGGGCCATGCGGGCAGCTTTGCTACCACCGAGTTCGGAGAGGACGGTTCCTACGGCGACATCTTGGATGGAGGCGGGAGGGACGTCGGGGTTTTGGGTAAGAATTGCGCGGAGGACCTAGCTAACTCAGCTGAACTGAAAGTCGAGGGAGAGCGCGAAGACAGACAGCTGCGAGCATCTGCTCTGGGTAGGCATTGCGGAGACCGCCTTTGTAGCCTTGCGTTATAGGGGTGCGAAGGGCGGAGAGGAAGACGACGTCCTGGGGGTGTTTTTGAAGGATGCTTTTCAGACCTTTCTGGAATTGAGCCATTAGGGCGGTAGATATAGAAGTATGGGACTTAATGGAGAGAAGATCAAGGGATTCATGCTCGCGATTAGTTCGCAAAAGCTCAATGGCAAAAAGATGGCGAAACCAGTGTCGCGCTCGGGAGTTGGCCACGGGAGGTTGACGGCGGGCCGATTGATGATCCGACGCAAAGTGACGAGCTGGAGATTACTTTATCTGCACCAGCTGCTCCAATTCGCTATCACACAACTTTAGGATGACCGGGACTGTCACTGTAGGCGTGCTTGCGCTGCAAGGTGCTTTCATTGAGCACGTAAATCTTCTAAAGCAAGCTGCCAAGGACATCGTCCTCAGCTCGAACCGGAATTGGGACTTTATTGAGGTCCGAACAACACAAGAGTTAGGAAGATGTAATGCCATGATCATCCCGGGAGGAGAAAGTACGACAATCGCTCTGGCAGCTGCGCGATCCGGGCTTCTGGAACCTCTCCGAGGTTTTGTCAAGTAACAGGCCCAGTCAATGTGCCCCATCATCTGCAGAACGCTGACTTCGCGCCAACGGCAGAGTACAACGAAAGCCAACCTGGGGGACCTGCGCCGGTCTGATCTTGTTGGCCGAGTCAGCTAATCGGACAAAACAAGGAGGACAGGATCTGATAGGCGGCCTGGACGTGAGGGTAAACCGCAATCATTTCGGCAGGCAGACCGAGAGCTTCGAGACAGAGCTGGCCCTGCCATTCCTTGGAGTAAAAGACGGCGAGAATAAGGGTATACCATTCAATGGAATCTTTATTCGAGCACCAGTAGTGGAGAAGTTGTTGCCAGTAGTGCAAGGTGAACAGAAAGCGGAAAAAGCGCTCGAAGAGACGGTCATCGCCCCTTCACGAGAAGCCGAAAGCACTTCAGCGAGAGAGCAGGTTCTTCGTCCAGTAGAGATCATGGCCACCTTGCCAGGCCGAAGTGGAACATTGAGAGAGAAGCTCGCCGCGGCTAGTCTGGAGGATGATATTGGGGATATCGTCGCTGTTAAGCAAGGCAACGTGTTCGGAACAAGCTTCCATCCAGAATTGACTCAGGATGCAAGAATCCACGGGTGGTGGTTGAGGCAAGTTAGATCAATGGTCGACGTCGAAGAAAGAGCTTGATCTATGTTAGAATATGATTGCCTCCTATATGTTATGACTTTTGGACACCCATCTTCAACTAGAACCCCCAACTCTAGGCGCCTTGTAGCATGATAGGCAGCCATTTTACCTTCCCTTGCCGTATTCATCTTCCTCCTTTTGACGTTCATCTGCGATCGCGCGGCCGTAGCCTCCTCGTCCTGGATCATACTCATCACGATACTCGTCTCGTACCTGTCCACCTGATTTACCGCGCCTGGTACACTGTCAGCCAATGCGCTCCTCGAGAAAAGTATGGTACGGAAGCTCCCTCACCCATACTGCCTACCCTCCTGGAACCCGGGGTCAAGATCCGTTCTTATGATTCGCTCATCCAGCTTGGTACCACCAATGTATTTCATGCAGTCCAATGCGTCTTGATGATTGTAGTACTCAACGAAACAAAAGCCGCAGGGTGTCTTGTGAAATCGATCCAGCCCCATCACCAGTCTCTTGATCTCCCCACACCTGTCTCATGTCAGCAGTGCATCTTGATAAAGCCAATTGGGTTGAATACTTGGCAAACAACTCATGTATTTGTTCCTCTGTAGTGTAGAAAGACCTATAGAACATAAGCCTCCATCTCCGTAATGGTATAGACAAGACTCTTTGACGCACAGGTTGCCGACATAGAGGGTGGTTGCGTCCTTCAATGGGTCTTCGGGCTCTTCAGGTGTCCTTTCACGGCCGACATCGTCATCATCTCGGTCATGACCATACTTACGCTTCTTGTTCTAGCAAACAGACATTGAATTAGCGATGGACACCCTTTTACTGTAGGGCGGCTGAGACTCATGTGCTTACCCTGCCTAGATAGTAAGCACTAGGCTTGTCAAGCCTGTCGACTGTCGTTTGCGTTGACGTTGGCATTACGACCTTACAGCTTGGTTTTTGTTGTTTGATACGAGTAGAGGAGCTGGGGCTTTGTCGCGGAAAGCTGCTTGAGCTAGCGCGCCAAAAAGTTTGGAAGCCCGCCTGGGGTGTGAATCGCGACCTTTTCTTCTTTATATTTGGCAACACAAGTCTCCAACATGGCACTGTAGGATTTAAAATTCTTTTGCTAACATCACAGAGCTTGACGCTTCCCATTCTCCTTCTCTGCTCGCCGCGATGCCCAAGATTATAAGCTATACGCCAAAATGGCTCTCACGGCCTTCGCCCGGTTTTGAGCTATTCAACACTGGGAAGACTTCAGAAGAATCCACGACACAAGCAGCACGGAAAGGTTCAATCCAGCAGAATGGCAATGGCAGCGGCAGCGGCAGCGATTACGTTGGGCCTAATAAAACTATTGCTCGGCGTGGGACAGAAATATTTGTGATCGCAGGAAAACACATCAGGTGGTCAGACCTCTGCATGCTCAAAGATGACTACGAAGAGCTGGAGGTAACTCCTACCAAGAGGCCGAGATCAAGTGGTGCTGGTGAAAAGCCGCTCGGAGAAGATGATGGCCCCGAAGATCTCAGCTACAGGGTATGGACGGTATTCATGCAAATATTGTCTTAGACTAAAAAACAATCTACGCAGGTCTTAAAGGTCCCTGTCGGCGAACAGATTCGGCAGATATCGGTATCCCCAAATGGCGACCTCCTTGCGATAGCGACATCTCACACAGTGCACATCGCTTTACTCCCAGATTCCTCCTTCCTTGGCCAGATCCCGAACAAGACGATCAAACTCAAGACCTACACTGTAGGTCCTACCATTCATGTTCTCTCCCAACCGCAGATTACAAATCTTTTATGGCATCCTTTTGGGGTTGGATGGAATTGCTTGGTCACAATCACGGCAGATGCGGTCATACGGCTGTGGGAATTCAACCGGGACAATCGTTGGTCGTCGGACAGTCCTTCACTGGCAATAGATCTCAAGAAACTCGTGACTGGGTCCTCGGAAGAGGAAAGCTTTGCTCCTAACAAGTTTGGCAGAAATCGCAGCTTCTCCTCAGATGCTATTGGATTGGAAGTGGCCTCTGCCTGCTTTGGCGGTAGAGGCTCTAGTGATGAATCGGCTTGGTCTGCGATGACTATATGGCTTGCCATGAAAGGTGGTGACGTATACGCTTTATGTCCGCTTCTGCCCTCGAAATGGCAACCATCGTCAACCCTGATACCATCACTATCGACCTTGACTGTTGCTAAGGCAGCCTTGCACAAAAACAGTGACTCGGAGGAATCCGGCCGATATCGCGATCAGTATGACTGGATACAGAACCTGGATGGCCAAGAGCCCCTGCTAATGAGGGGTGAGCGTGAATTATCTCCACAAATCGAAGTCTACAACCGTCCTTCGAGTCGAAGCGCCATACCAAGATTGCAAGGACCTTTCCAACTGTTCTCAGAGGATGTAGACGAGGATCTGGAGCTGTCCGATATCTATGTTATTGCCGGCAAGCTCGATGCTGGTGAATTATTCGACGAAGACGATTCAGATTCGGAGGATGATTGGATGGACGAAGCTGGCATCTCAACAGCAGCAGTTTGTCTCATGACGAGAAGTGGCCGACTTTATGTGTGTCTAGATCTCGAAGGGGTGGAAGGCCAGTGGCTGCCTCGCAAGAAGGTATTTTCACTCCTGATACACCATCCCAGTAGCTCCCTAATCTGGCCTTTTCGCTAAGATGGCGCTTCTTTTAGCCAAGCCGTCTGTTACCACCGCCAGATGATCCATATCTGGTTGTACTTGAAGGCCTTGATACACTGACGTCCAACGACATGCTGGACTTGGAGTGGCCAACGTTCAGCGGCAACCCCCACTCTCGGTATTCTTTCTTCATGACCCACAGCAGGGGTGTATACTTCTTCTCGCTTGACCCTTGGATCCAGAGTCTCGATAAGGAGTTGAAGTCTAACGAGAGTACCGGCGCACCTTTCCGATTGGAAATTATCAGAGATGGGCCAGGGTCGCTTAGAGAGCGTATACTCTCTTTTGAGCAAGAAGGAGACTCGGCCTCTTCATCTTCGGTCACTGCCTGCTTACCCCTTGAAGATTCAGACTTGGGTTACTTCGTGTTGACTTCCGTGAACGGTCACCCTCACGCAGCGACCCTCGACCAGCCTCGGCCAGAGCAGTCTCCAACTTTCAAGCAAGAGTTCGAAGAGAACGAGCTGCCAGACATGGGACTGCTTGACATAGGCTCTGCTAGAGAGCCGTATCAGCCATCAAACATGTTCTGGGCAGGTTCATCTCTTCCAACTTTCGTCAAGAAACACGTTCACCCACGCCACCAGAGAATGGTCAGAGAAGAGATACGACTTTCAACAGCTAGTCTTGACCTGATGACAGAAGCGCATCGGGTCACAAGCGAAGAGACTCATAGGCTTGGCTTAGCTGCAGCCGACTTGTTCCGACGCTGCGAGCGTTTACAGGAAGAGCTCCGCGACCAGATAAAGAGAGCGAACGAGGTTGCACAGCGTACCGAGAGAATTGCTGGCGAGGACGCAGATATTTACCTGGATAGGACTAAGAGGAAGAGCCCTCCGAACCTGAATGAACGGTGTCAAATAGCACAGGACAGGCACCACGACCTCGTCGCTCGCCTTGAAGGTCTGAGGAAGAAAGCGAGCAAGCATGTCGGCAGCGCCTTGAGCGCGTTAGAAAAGCAATGGTTTTCTGAGGTGCAGAAAGCGCAGGAGCTGATCTCGGATCCTGATGGTGAGGAAGAAGCTGAGCAGGAATCTGCATCCGATTTACGGCAGAGAAGCATCGAGGTAAGACATCTACTCCAATGCCTAATTCTTGAGAGTTGGCTAAACAAGTCTAGGCCCACCACTTGGCAGTAGACCTCATAGCCCGTGCGAGAAAAGTCTTGCTGGATGGTGAGCAGGGAGATGGCGAAGATACGCATTCGATACCCTTTGATTTACGCAAAGCTAAAGAAACGCAAGTGGTGAAGTTGTTGGAAAGACAGTATGTCAAGCCCCGAAGACCTGCCTGGATGTTTGTCTTACTCACCACTCTATTAGATCTGCGCTCATTGAAGCGGAGCATTTACAGCTAGAGCGCTTAAATGCAACCGTGGCATAGGAATCGAATTTTTCCCCAGGTGCGTAAGCACACTGTAGACAAATCGTCGTCAGATGCCGGTTGCGGTTTATCAGGATCGATTGTAACAGAGTTTAAGTAGATACACAAGGAGCCTACAAATCAGTCGTCTGTCATGGATTTCGACGATGATATCTATCAGTGCCAGGTGACTTGTGACCCAATCTTCACTCCGATGTTTTCCACGCGCTCATGCGACCCTCCCATCAACTGACGTATTTGTGGTCCGGGCACCTCGAGATAATTAGAGCTCATTACCGGGTTATGTGCTGCCTTGATGCTGGCTCTTATCCACATGAAAATGCCATGGGTCTAGGCGTGTCATGTAGACATACAGCTCCTATTGTTAAAGCCTGAAGCAGACGTTCAGTCACTGTGGGCCTATCGTTGAACTAGAAAATTGCCTTTCGCAGGAACGAATCCTACCTGGATTGGCACGGAACTGGCGAGCTTCCTGTATCGATGTCTTTTCACGGAATCAGCCACCCCATTCGTCAGTACCTGTCATCAATAACCAATCGAGATCGCGTTATGCGAGTCTCGCACATTTGGGCTTAGAACGCAGGAACTAAGGTAGTTGTTTCACGGCCGTCTTCACAAACCGGGCGCAGCCTTATGCACTATTACGTAGCGCTTTCCCTCATATTGTTCTAGGCAGATTCCGCTTGAATCAATCCTTGGTCTCATTCCTGGCAACCTTCTGGGATGTGTTCGCTGCTCTTCTTTCTCTCAGGAGTGCTATGAGCAGCTGCGCACCTGGCTTGTTTCAAGAGACTGAACAGATCCTCTGGTGTTGGACTTTCTTGAACGCTGTCATCTAGCCGAGTAACCGAGCTGCGAAAACGCCGCAGGTTCAACTCGATTTGGGGCGGAAGAAAGCCTCTGCATACGAACTCTTACATCAAGAACCTCTATCAGCGCTACCAGAAGCCTAGGCGACAGTTCATCCGAATCGTCCAGTATGGTTCATGCAGGGAGAAGTGTTTATTCACAGGTGAACAATTGGCTTCAAAGGAATGATGTTGAACACTGATGAGAACTAATCGGGTACCTAGAAGGAGCCGCGATTCTATAACCGGGACAGTGTGACGGTTAATGAAAAAAGTATTGCCACTAAAAAGGCTATTATCATATGCTCCAAATTCTCAGGAATATCTGGAGGATGGTTGTATCGCCTGGCAATTGACAATGATATTAAAACCGATTGGGTTCCAGAAAGGCAACTTGTAGAATCCTTGGATGACGATAGTGAGGAAGAAACGTCAGATTCGCATCTCCCGCCTCAGGGTAGCGCGTATACCAATCCTGATCGAAATGACAATCTTACCCAGGAGCCTTCAACAGGAGATCGGCTTGCAAATGAAAATTCTAAGTTGCAAAGTCTGACCCAACGAAATGAAGTTGGCAACACCGAAGAATTGAATTCGGACTCCTTGCACCTTGGGAGAAATCTTGTCAATCGAGACCTCGAGGCCACTCTCCTTCCTCACCTTTTACCAAAACCAAGGCCATTATCATCACGGACAACACCAGATCTTCTTCAGAATTCCAAATACATATGCTTGCTACGATGCGTCCAACGCATCTCCAGACCAAGATTAGCTCAGGGTCTTCGTCGTTTGGAGTGGACATGTGTAAGTCAATGATCTTTGATGTTTTGACGGCGGAGCAACAATGCGCAACATTGTTTGCTTCTGTAAGGGACATGGAGGCCAGGCTCGTTCACCTTTGAGCCCAGGGATGAGACTCTATGTGTTGCTGGCTGACTGTTGATCCACAGGATTGTGGGGAGGCAATGTACTGGGATGTTAAAATCAAGTACGGGCTGAGTGTCCAAGAACAAGACGAGGCCTTAGCTTTTCCATTATCTGATCGCCCTACGGGTCGGATCTCGTCAGACCCGACGTCTGACTCGTCCAACGGTAACCCAAGTGTGCCTCCTGCTGTACACATATCAGCATACAATCGGAACTATGCCGACAGATATATACCGCTATCTATGAATACCCCAACAGACAGCGTATTGTTAGACGACAACTCACCACGTACTCCAAGCCTATATCCTAGGTTCCTTGAACTATGCGTCAATACCAGCAGATACGGTAGGACTTTGGGCGAAATAGATGTTACAGATGTTAACAGCGACGGAGAGCTTTTTGCGAAGACCGCAGATACTTATGAAAAGAAAAGAGACACGCACGGACTCATTCAGATTAGCCTGCCGAAATGGTTCAGAAGTGAAGCGCGAGATATCAGATTTCAATGGCGATTTCAGAAACCCAATTCCGTCATCTTTCGAAGGGTACGTCTCTGTAAGGGGGTGCCTCAAGAAAGATCGCCTACTGAATGATTCTAGTTTATGCTCGACGAGGGGACAAGAATTGCGCTGGGTAATCCAGAATTACCGCCTGAATGCGAAGTGTCATCTCAAAGATACGAGTACAAACCTTGCCCGCAAGACCTAGAGGAAGTCATGCCCAATCACCTGTTCTTCCATTTCTTCTTCTCCCGCCCTAATGGGCACCAAAAGCCTAAGTGGATTTATCGACTACCCAAAAAGCTCAAAGAGAGTATCTTGGACAGCAACAATAACGATTTGCCTGTTGGATGGGGAGTCCATATCAACGAAGGACCGGACTACCATGTCATTTGCGCCTTTGTACTTCTCGGCCTGGTCATATCGGGGGTATTGTCCATCTGCTGGGCTACGTTGACAAAGGATGTCCAAAAGGTGCATTCGGTATGGGTGCGTATTTTGCTACTGTGGAGGCTGCTTGGATGGCTACTTTGTATTTCAAATGGAGCCAAGAGTGAGAGCATGGCCTTTTACAGCGTTTGCTTAGCAAGGCCACTCGAGACGAGACTTCCCCCTGAGGCGTCATGACCTGCGCAAGACGAGATCGATGAGATCAAATTACTTGGTTCACGCGCTCATCCTCTTGGGCTCTAAGGGGCAAATCTGGCTAAAATCCTTTCGAGTGCCTGTCAATAAATTGTGGCATAGGTATTGACTTTTCAGCCGTACCGGAACGGATACATTCGTTAACCTTTTTACAGCTGAATATTCATAAAATCGTTGAGGCTATAGTTTGATACGATAAGACTCACTGTAGAATTCACTTACGCTATAGTGCTTTCCGAAAGATGTTAATCATGGGTGGATGTATGCGGGACTGTAAAAAAGCTAACCCCCGCCACCAGAGTCGTATTGATTCTTATTTGCACTGAATTCCCATTTCTCTTCACCTTTGGAATACATGATCAGAAAGGTATATTTGTCATGACCCAAACTATCTCTGAATCCCATACTGCTCCACTTCGTACTCAATCAAATCACCCTCTACACAATGACCGCTTCAACTGAAATGGCAGCGCTGATCCATTTGGGGTCATGCATCTTGTGACCTTCGCGGACCCAGAAGGAGCAGCAAGGAAGATTACAGCGGAACACTACCTCAAGCTCCCACAAGAAGTGCGCGACTTGATAAATGATGGTCTCAAGGTCTCAGACCTCATCAAACTTACACTCACCAGCAGGGCCTGCATCAGACGCAAAACCTAGGCTCTACAAAAGGTGTACGTTGGGTCTAAGATATCGGGAAGGGTCTGCCCGACGAATTCTCGCTACTGTTGTATTCCAAGCCTTACTACCTCGTTACCCTATATCCAGAACCTCGATATCCATTTCAGCCTCGCCAGAAGTTTAAAGTGCCACTACCCCTCTACATCTACTCTCAAGCCGCTGTTCGCTACTGCCTTCGCTTTTGGCGACTTAAATGTACCAAGAAAGCTTTGCTGGGTTACGCTAGATGTTCCATTTACTCCTTATCCCGCGTGATCGATCACTGAGTACTCTGCCCATACGATGGCCCTAACAGTAATAAAAATTGTGACTGGGTTCGAAAAACGGGGGATTTTTGTTAGGGGAAGGCCTGAGTTTCTTGGTACGACCTTTCTGGGATGGACAAGTCATACGCGATTCTACAGGCTATATTGCAGCCTACCCTCGGCCCCGGTATCTTGAGCGGCGAGCGAGGAGATTGGATCTTAGTAGAGCGCAAGCGGTCGGCTGAGCCGAATTGGCTGGCTGATGGCAGAGTGCTCGAGTTCTTCCCGCTTGTGTATCAGGAGAGCAAGGATATGGCGGAAGTTCTGAATCTTCATGTCCTAAATTGAGACCCTTGGGAACTACAAAGTTAGGTGGATCTGGGCAGACTTTGTTTGCGACGAGTCCCACATAGGAGAAAGGCTTCTGGCCATGTCATATCGATCTGCTTGACACATCTTTGAATAGTCGAATGTATGGAAAAGGCTTTTTACCAGATGTGCTTGCCAACTGTCTTGATTTACGTAGCTTATAGATGCAATTGCAGGGGAGGGAACCATGGATTCTAGTCGTATCCCGTATTCCAGAACCAGTCCTAATTTCGAAATGTTTTGTGAAAATTGATTATAGACAGTGAATCAAGAAAATCACAAATACATGGACTTCAGTGCCTTATGAGATGTGAGCATAGAAAGGTCACGAGCCCAGCTCGAGGTAGACAAGCCGCCTACGCTGCCACTGAACAGACCATCAAGGAGCCCCACTACCCTTTCGATACATGTAGCACTAGCTAAGCTCCCTGCTTTGCTCGTGAACCAAAACAAAAGCCCACAACGACGAAGCCTTTTTCGGGCAAGATTACAACTGACACCGAAAGTCCTCGTGGTTTATTGCCGTCTCGCATTGACACATTTTGGTATTTAAACCAAAACAACCACGCGCTTGATTCGTCCATCCAACCTACCCGAAAAATGTCAACCACTAATATTTGCACTCTTCCAAAAGAGTCCACGACATAATCTACGACGGAGGGATCTTTGTGCCAGACCCACAAAACTGGATTAAGCTGGCACTCGCCCCCTTCTACCCGGTGCGAAGAGGGACCTCAGTTGCGCCTTCGGTTTATGCTCTGTATTGTACAAGAATCATGGTTTGGTATCATCCAGTCGACAAGTATGATTGGTGGTGGTGGTTATACTGGGGAAATTTTCTCAAGTTTGCTCTCTTCAAGCTCTCTTCTTCTGAAATTTATTGCCGCCATCATATCTCCGTCACAATCCTCACCTGCCATCTCTCCAGTAAGTCTTGACTACGGAACCGGCTTCTTTACAAACTCTATAGCCTTCATCCTCCTCGATATCCCTTCCACGCTCCTTGTTCCGTGTCGTACTGCTTTTGCATGCGTGAGACATGAACGTCGGAAAATTCTGGAAAATCATGTGCCATCCTCGCTCAAATATCAAAAGAAGCAACTTACTTCAAGCTGTAGATCAAACTCAACGTGTCCACTTATGCTCTTCAAAGATAGCAACCTTCAAAGACTCATTCAAGCTCAAGCACACACCAGCTCTCCATCTTCTTCCGCTATCAGAATCCAATCTTCCCACCTACCAACTAAAATTGACAGATGACTGCTTCTTTGAACTGCTACTGTCTCTGTCGCTGGAGGCCTAGAGTTAGAGCTGCCGCGTTCCGAGGTCTAGTACCCTTTCCTTGAGGTCAAGCGTTGTGGGGCGTGGTATTGCGAGTTTAGCCATTCTCAGAAGCGGAAGCGCGAGGTTATGATTGATGCTGGTGTGGCTTTTTGAGAGGTAGTAAGGATTTAAAGAGTCTGAGATGATGCAATTTCTTTGTCAGTGCTGTTTTCGTCTGGATCTTGATCGTCGAGCTCTGAATAAGTAGATGTTACGATAAGTAGACATAGATTGCGGGAACCCGGTGGGAGAGATGGAGGTGAGGCTATTTGTTGGGGTTATGTATGTCATGTGTGGAAGTAGTCTCACGAGGTCGCAGAGTGTTAGTAGCGGTGTTGGAGTGGTTTGAGTAATTGTTGCGGGCTTGTGACAATAGGGTTTCATGGCTAGTTAACGGTGAGACACATTTCGGGCCAATACTGATTGAATGTAGATGTCGAATTTTGATCAAAGAGCTGATCAGTGTACTTTTTTCCTTCAGCGACTGCAACTCATCGCTCCAAAGACTGGCTAGAGGAGACGATCATGGTCCTTAGAAATTAAAGACGAAACTCTCACGCTGACTCCGGCCAGCATGCGAGACGCAGGAGCTCTGTAATTACGAGATGTACTGATACTCTATTCAAGTACTTTAACTTCGTCGGAACTTTTGTTGGAGCTCGAGCGCTTCAACATTTTGAACCCGAGACGCATGAATCCTACGCTAGACTCGAAAGCGCAGCTGAGAACATGAAGTAGTGCATGAAGAATCCTACGCTAAATGAGAGATTCATCAAGAGAATGAAGTCTCTGTTAGGTTAGATTCGTTCCTGCTTACAATGTGCGCGAAGGAACCAGGTAGAGAGGAAATACTGTTAGATTCTGCAGGTGGAAGAGAGGAGCCGGCTCTTGGCGTCGTAAGAAAAGGTGAGTAGTAGATGACGGCTAAGACACTCGAGGGATGGAGAAACTAATCTAGGTATACCACAGTGAAGGATCGCGCGTGAAGCTCTGCTCGGGGTGAACTGGATAGAGCAACTCAAATTGTGCATCGATAAATGTCACTCGCGGACTCGGTGGCACAGTATGGCAGTCACGGCGACTCCGTAGTGGTACTATTGTCGAGATAGCGTGCTTTAGGAGAATTCCTGCGGTGGATCGACTTCAAAGTGAGGCGCGCGACTATTGATGAGAGGGTAGAGGTCACAAAAAGCATGCATGCATGTCCGTCAGATCGGCATTCACATGGCGTAGATTCGGATATTTTCGCGTGTGCCCTGAATGTGGTGTGTCTTCTGCAATTATCTCTTTGGCTGGGACTTGACGCGGCTGTGGGAAAGAAGCGACTGCAAATGGTGAGAGTCGAAAGTATGCTTCCTTGTCGGGTAAGTGTGACTATTTCGGCACGGATCGCTCTGCATGCTGCGTGGATGTGGTGTGGTGTGGACCCCCGTGGGATCGGGGTTAGCGGATCGGGGGCTCTCGTTTGCGTGGCATCATTCCCCACGGAATTTGGCTTGAGTTGATCAGCGATGTAGTGATACAAACGGTTCGCTTGGAGAATCAAATTGATATCCGCATCAGCTCGGCCACAAAGCCTTTCAGGGCATACCAAGGTGCAAGTCTGCCTCATTTTGCCCGGTGTAGAAGAGTTGTTGAAACGGTGAGGCGTAGTGTGTTGTTCATTGTGGTAATGACGCGTGATGTATATGCGAGATAGCTAAACGAGATGTAGTCGGCCAGGGCTCAAGATGACTAAGATTTAGTCTACCAAGATTTGATGAGGGTGTCATGCAGGATGATCGCGATTATGCACGTGCCGGAAGCGGGACCAGGGCTTCTTCGGACCTCGAGTTCGTGGCCAGTTTGTGCGCTTCCCAGGCTGTCGTCGTGAAATGGACAATGGGAATGCAATTGACTTGGCACTCATCAACGATAGAGTGCCGGATAAGTGAAGCAAGCAGCGAGGACAACCGAACGAGATCAACGGGTGATTCGACACGACATCGTACATGGTAGCCTCGCTGCCGGCTCTTTTAGCGGACGTGCTCGATTCAATGCTGTAAGACGAGCCGAGAGCCGAAAAGTCGTTAGACATCGTTGTACTCGCCCACACTCAACCGGGTTTCAGAGCGAGAAAAGCCCGATACGGGTAACTCACGAGCACGCCTCGCCGTCATTGGCGGAGGGTAGGTTGTTTTTGCAGTAATGTTTGGGGCGCACGTAGTTCTAATGAGAGGTCTAGACCTTTGAAGCCACGATTCTATTTTTGCTTCTTGATATCGTCGTGAACGCAGACCCTCGTTGGTACATTCTTCGTCATCTTGCCTTGATTTGGGAACAGAGCGGGACGTGTCACCTCTGACACCTGCCGGCAATACGCAACGGTCTGGAGGATTGTAGAAACTCGGAGAATTCGCGCGGATGTAGCAGAGGGAAAGTTTGGTAGCGAGAAGAACGATGGATTGGAAGACTTGGAAGAAAGATTACTCGGCCACTCCAACTTCATAAATTGTTCAGTATTGAAGCCGGTGTTGGATCCGTAGACCAGTTGGCTGTGTGGCTAAGTGATTGAATACGACCCTTTCTGTTGTCGGCGTGTGCATGGTATGTCACGATAAAACCTCAAATAGGCGACTAGCCATTTTGGGATATGCTGAGGACCTATCAGACGTCATAGTTGTAGGTAACAAGAATGCTATAATGATGAATGGTGCGCCAGAGGGTCCCGAGTGTCATGAGCTGACCATTTTGACATTACAGTATTTGGAAGAATGGTTCGAGGAAAAATGAAGCCATTTAGATTTTAGGATTTGAGGTGGGCTATTGAAGGCCTAGACCTTTGCCGACTAAACTCAAGTACCGGCATTTCCTAGAGTACCCTAGAGTAACCCTAAGGTAAGCCGGGTCATACACGTAGAGTACATGCTAGGGGAGCGCTAATGGGCCAAATTCAGCCGGCAGGATCCTGCTGTGACAGCATCCTAAGGTCATCTTAAGGGCCGATTAGGGGCAAGCCACGGGCCAGGATTATAGGGGCTGCTAAGGGCCCCCGAGCCCGTAAAAGGAAAGGCTTGGCCTCCGTAGACCAACATCCTTCAACATCCATTCCCCCGCCACCGAAGCATGTCCAATCATGTCCAATCATTGCACTCGATTCAGCCTTGACAGACGCTAATGACACCATCTGCAGCACAGGTGCAGCTGAACCGAGTGTCATGCTGCAGGGCATGATGCACAATGCCTTCATACCCGAACCATGCTTGATGCTTCTCAACCCATCGAACTACAATCGCTAAAAATAATCCCTGTTCCTGACCAAAACCATCCACCGACCACGAAAATCTCAATCGCAGGGTTGAGCAATTCTCCGACGTCGACAAATGTCCCCAGTCTAGTGGATAGGCGGAGAAAGAGTTTCTCTGTCAATACCAAGGCATGGGTTCTGGCGGCAAGAAGCGCTTGGCATTGACTAAAGCATTTACTTCGAATTGCTGACTCGGGTCACACGTTCAAAACCGAATGACTCCACCCCGCCAATACCCAATACTCGTATAGTGGGGGCTGAGGCTGCCCGTAAAGTTTGCTGATATGATACGCTCTACTGTAGGGTACGGTACGGTACGATCTATCTCGTGCTCCTCAAAAAGCCTTCTCCGGGCGAAGGGTGAGATAAGATTCGATGCCACAGCGGGATATCTTCCCTTAGCTCACTACATCGATCAGAAGCGCTCAATGGTTTCAGATCGTCTAGACCTCTTTGAATGCCTCTAAGGATATCCGGAAGAGCTCGATATGAATTACTATTCGCCGCGTAGCTTTTAACGCTAGGTGAATAGAGCAGAACGATGACCGCAGCGACCGAGCGGCCCATTTTCAAGGTACCACGTTCCTTTGAAAATTTGATACCATACATCCCAAATTGATCCGTCCTCTGTGCTACATTAGTATGAGGGGCTTCGCTCCATCGATCATGGCTCAAGCCCCTTAACACATAGCAGAGAATTAAAGACAAAACAAGGATAGAATCTGTCAGATGTCACACTACTAATAGCTCCAGATAGCTCCGCAGTCCGGTTAACTTAGCATCTGACTATTATAAAGAAGCTTTCGAAAGTAGTCAATCTGGCACTTTTGAGACTTGAGCTTGGGTCACCTTCTCTGGTCAGCAAAACCTTGAATGATTGAGCCAAGCCAGCCAAGTCGACCTTATACTTTCCCAATCCTCCATCCGACACTTATCATTATATGTCTTTCAAGAAAGTCCTTTCCATTATTACTTCCATCATACCTACAACATTCGTCGGCTGTCATTCTCATTCTATCGACCGAGTGACTTCCGTCGTAACTTCACGCTTTGTCAGTATTCTTTGCATTAGCTCGTGACTAGGAAATTGTTAGTGACCGCGCACTTGGACATACACACCAATCATAAATGTAAGATAACTTCAGAACCCTGGACTTCTGAACTGTCAAACCACCTCAGCAGTACTTAGCTTCTAGAGGTGGTCGGTGCGTTTCTCAAAGTCCTTTATGCCTTTGTGACACCCGAATCCACCTTCTTCATGACCTCACGCCCACATCACCCACATTACCCACTTACCAAACTTGCTCACACCGCCCCGCCGGCACCTGCCTCACTCTTTCCTTGCCTTACGCAGGCATCCGCCTGTAAACTGCGTGGCATTGTGCAAGTCCCGCTCGTAAACATAACTGATCACCTGTTCGCAGAGCCTATGAAGTCGACTTTGCCATTCTTTGAGGACATAATCGGACGCACCTCCTGTAACACCGCTGCAGACCTCATCCGCATCGGTCTGAAGACCTCCGCGGTCTACCAAAAAAGAACTACTCGACCCAAAGTGTCATCTCCGAACCCGGCACCTAGGTCTTGATATCTCACCCTCTTTTATATAAATGCTGAACACCTACAGCTCAGACCACCTTTAGCAACCTCTTTCGTATCAACGTATAAAGCTGCCGTATTAAATTCAACTTGACTGACAGGACTCTTCCGTCTGTGTTGTACTGGTAAGCGCCTCGTGACATTACATTGACAACTCGATGTACCAAGAATGGTACCTCACAGCAAAGCACGTTATTCCTCCAAGGCCATGCATGCTTCAGCTTCGCCTTTGCTACCTCCCTGGACTTCAGATGCTGACACAGACTGCCAGTACAAGGCCAGAATAGCAAAGGCAGAACTCAGCAAACATAAGAACTCCTAAAACGAAGGTTATGCCCTTCATGCATTCTCCATCGCGTGAAGCCAGAAAACGACGGGAGCGCGAGGCCTCACTTTCTCCACGGCCATCGTTGGGGGTGCAAGAGAGACTACCCTCAATACATCATGTAAGAGTCACTACCTGAAATTTCTAGTCTGTTGACTCATATAGGTGGTACAGCTTCTACCAGACATTCCACCCGCAAGCACAGAGCAGGCTCTCGCCCAACTACGTTCTCCCCTTCGACAGGACCCTACAGGTCCCACTCGCTCTTCGACCCTCCCAGCGACGCTTTCACCACCTCGCACGTCGCGGAGGCCCCAACTATCAGCACCCACTAGTCGGATTGCCTACCAAGCAGACGACAGAGACTCAAGGCGTGCCAGCTACGAAAAATCTTCGGCATATCAGCTACCGATCCACAATGGGCCTCCTCCAGGTCGAGCCAGTTACTCCGCATCATCCTCTGGACCATCCCCAGTGTCTCCGTACTCCCCAGCTGGCACTGACACCCGACGCTATCCGACAACTGCTCCTGAGTCTAGGATGCGCTCACCAGACTCATCTGCCTATTCTCAAGGTGGTCACTCGCAAAGCCTACCTCCACCTCCAGTCTCGTATAATAGCAGCGTAAACGCACATGCGTCTTACAACGCTGGAAGAGACAATCGCAACCCAGGCTACGATGACCGCTACTATGATCCGCGCAGTCGAGGCGCTCCAACCTATCCACCGCCAACCCCCGGTTACGGACCACCGCCGGGCTACCCAATGCCTTCTCCCAATGGCGGGTACTACCCGATGCCTGATGGATACCAACAAGGCTATTCTCAGAACAGTCTGCACTTCGAACAGGAGCAAGTGGGTGGCTCGCAGCCTCGCAGGCGACGGGGAAATCTGCCCAGAGATACGACAGACATTCTGAAGGCATGGTTCTCGGAGCATCTCGCGCACCCTTACCCCACTGAAGATGAGAAGCAAATGCTCTGCAACCGTACGGGGCTTGCTATGACTCAGGTACGAAACAACTGACAGCGTCTCACTTCCAAAGCAAAGCAGTAATGCTAATCGTGGAATAGATCAGCAATTGGTTCATCAACGCCCGTCGTCGGCGTATTCCTGAGCTTGTAAATCAAGCTCATGCTGAGACACGGCTGCGAGAAAATTCTGGTGAATCAAGCAGTAGCTCAGACAAAGGTTGAGTCATTGACTCCTCTGTTCCAGATTTCCGAAGGGAACGAGCAGACTCCCTCCACGGTCAGCCTCGGCGTGCTATGATGGCTTGAAGGCTGCCCAAGCTCCTCTGATCCCGACGATCTCTTCCACTGATTTAATTACTACGTATACGAGCGGCAGGTGTTCTGGTGTCGAGTTTTGTTTTGATGGAAAGTGTCTACGAGCACCGGCTGGGCTGGACCTCAGAGGTGAAGGGGCTTTTGCGATTTGTCTTCCGCTGTCGACTATAGAATGGGCATAGAAAGCTTAGCCTATAGTCGCTCTCTTGACTTCGTACAATAATATGGCGGATGTAAACCCGTTCTGGATACACTACGTCGGTTGGTTATTTTGCAACTTCGCTGGCTTGTCTTACATAGTCTACCTATACTCACAACAACCAAAGCTACAAAACACCTACCTGAACTCCTCCAGCTCTAAATCCTTTCAACCTCTTCACAGCTCTCCGAATTAGGCCCCAAACACCTATTTATTTTCTTGAACGATTATCTCGCACAAATTTATGCATCCCGCACAATTCTTATCCTCAACCACAAAAATATGTAGTTAGCCCCACGCCCACGAGGCACTAGCCGATCACTCGCATGTGATCTCCGCCACGCAGGGGTCACGTTCCGAGAACCGAACTTTGATCGAGAGCTCGGACGTTCCGAGAGGCTGAACGCAATGCCCGCGTCATGGAACTCCAGGCGCAGCTATTTTGGTTCGCTTCAAGCGGGTTCTGGAATGGAAATGTTCGGCAGTTGGAAAGTATGAAGTGCGTGGAGCTAGCTTGTTTAGGGTTGGGATTTTGAGCTGGGTTGGGTTAGGTTGGGGTTTTTGCGCCGGGCAGAGTAGGGTAAAGTAAGATAAAGTAAAGTGAAGGTGGTGGTAGCCGCTGGGCCGCTGTAGCTGTTAGGCTTGATGGGCTGTTGTACCTGTTTATGCCGTTCTCGTTGGTGATGGTTGAAGCTCGTTGGTGTCGTTTATAAATCTTACGGAGCTATGGGGATTATAGCGACAATTGACTATTGCCTGTGTTTGTATACCTTAGGTTCCGCTTTCGAGTTCTTTGAGGCGGTTCTCGATGGTCCTGACTAATGTACTCGGACGGTAGATGGGAAGGGCTGGGTATTATGGGCCTAGCAGTACGCGTGTTTTTTTGTATTACTGCCTCATTATCGAAACGTGAGCTTGGAACATGTTGATCTGCGAGGTAGATTTCCAGCTGACTGATGCGCTTAGCAGATGTCTCTGGAGGTGGTCTAGACTAGCCTGCTATTCGTGCTGTTAGGTTAGATCCAGAACCAAAAAGGAAGATTATTTTCTGATGTGTGTTGGTACCTTTGGTTTGAGGAGCATTGCATGAATCGTGTCGGTGCTTTCGTGTATCTTGGATGAAAGGTGAAGGCTGGTAAGTGTGGCCGTAATGCTTGATGATGTTGTGGAGTTCGACGGCGTCGGTTTCTTGCTAAGCGAATAGTGGTGTGAATTTCAGACATGAGAGAATTGGGAGGTACGCTGGAGTGCCGAGGAAGAGGATCAGATGCTGTAGTAAAGTTCAGGAAGAAATCACGTCTTTAGTACTATTATAACAGGGTAGAGGCTGTTGATAAAGGGGTCGGCGCAAGGCTAGCGAGCGAGGACATTAATTGTTATTGAGTTGTTTTATTACTTTTATTTCTGGCATTGAAAGCTCTGTTTGTATGATATGTTGGAACTCGATTCTTGAAAGCGCCTGGTGAAGATATCATTGTAAGAATGGAGCTTTTCGTGTGCTCGTCTTGCATTGAGTGATTAAAGGTCTAGAGCACGAGGTACAGTAAGTCTGTAAGGCTGTGCAGTTTCTTCTGATTTAATGGAAGGAAACGACGCCAAATCTCAAGATTGGGCTGTTTGTGTAAGGAGATAAACTGCACGTTCAAATTGCTTATCTGGGTACTAAAATGCGCATTTGAGTGTCGTAAATATACGGACGTTCTTTTGTCTCGTCTATACCAATGCGATTTTTTTTGGCACTAAGTATGCTAACGCCCTACAGCTTCAACTCTTCCATTCGCTCGCGTACTCGTACGTCTCAAATGTCCTCAAGTCCGATTCCAGATATCCTTCCACGCGGCCAGCATCAGGCGCCCATACATCCCATCCCACGCCTCCTCAACCTGCCAACTACTCGGCTGGAATCCAAAGCAAGTCTCAGCGTTCAGCCTTCCCTTCCACACAGCGCCAGGCCCCAACGTAGCCCCGAGTGACTTTAGCGCCCCTTCGTTCCACTGCGATGATCTGAACGGATCGTCAAACCTGGGCCTAAGGGCGATGATAGGAAAATAGTCCTTGTAGTTCTTGTAGTCCAATCTGAGTTGCAGGCCGCGGCGCACTTCTCGTTTGAAGTGCACATGTTGGTATTTGGGCAAGGAGATCGAATAACTTGATGGCAATTTGTCCGTGCTTCCTGGGACCGAATCTGAGGTTGAGGTCCCCTTGTTCGTATAAGATGGCTAGTCCGTATTGATGCAAGGCTTTGTTGATTCGTACAGGATTGAGAAGGTCTCGTGTCTTGAGGGGCGCGCAGACCATGCTCAGACGCTTAATTGGTAGCTGCACCAATTTGCTTGGCGCCATGTCGTGTATGCTTCCTGAATGTGGATTGAGAATGGGGTTTGAATAGAGAAGACAAGTGCAGGGAGATGCGAGGTTTTAAGGTAGAATGTGAGGTGGAAATGTGAGGACCCAATAGTTGAACGAAGTGTCGCAGCATGCATTGTATCGAAGCTCTTTATATGTATTGAGCAGAAATATCATGTGCGATAGGGTGTTAGGCTTCGAGTTGTAGAGTGTATTAGAGTCCGAGGGAGGAGATCATAACGGCTGAGGTGGTCGAGAAGGAGAGTTTGTCGAAGACTTAGCTACTGTGTAGGCTGAAAGACCGGCGATCGAGGTATCTCAACAATTGGCTGTAATGATGTGGGGGGAGAGTCCTTCCTGAACCCATAACAGGCTGTCGTGACTATGAATTATGGACGTGCTGTTGCGCTTGTGGAATTGGCTGTGGAGGAAAAGTCCCTCTCGGTCCCATGATAGGTTCTTGGTGTGCTGTTGGAGATTCGCGTAGAATCTGGACAGGAATAATGGTTGACTTCCAGGGCGAGAGATGGAGAAGAGCTGAGTATAAGCGATTCAAATGCATTGAAGATGTTTTGGGTCAAATGTCATGCCATTGTAGTGGGATCTTCGTTGTCCAATCGGTATGTAAGACGCCCAGAGACAAGGAAGTCTTTTAAAGTAACAAAAGCGAGAGTACTAACTCAGTTCCGAAACAATGATAGTCCCTGTAGAGCATAAGTATTCTTTTTACTGTTCCGCTATCCTGGATGGATGGAAAATAAGGATTGCAAATCGGTTGTATACTTTTTATGGAGATGTTCCGCTTTGCGATTAAGAATATGAAGGCAGGTAGGGGGAGGGGGACGGGGCGGGGGATGGTCCTGTGCAAACGAGATTTTTTGGATCAAGCAGAGATATATCACTCGTGAGTGGCTAGCTACCTTACCGCTCTGCTGGTACGGCAATCTTGGCCTACCGTAGTGTGTGTAACGAAGTAATTGATAAAGAAGGATGTCAGACTCGAGTAACAGTGATCGCTTTGATTCATATAGACGGCCATAGTGGGGAGTACTGTTTTTCGGGCTAGAAGCTGTATAGTAGCCATCTTCAGGCTTGTGGCCATGTGAATACAGACAGTCGAAGCAGTCATTAGAGCAGTGAAACGCATCAATTGATAGAGAACAAAGAACGTGCACCGATCTGAGGCATGGTCACAATTCGAACACGGCCTGATAAGGAAGGGTTCTTCAATTCTGGAATTTGTAGAGGATAGATCTTGGCGTGACAGCCGCTTGCAGCGATATAGAAAACCGACCGCACGAGACTGTAGAAAACTCGTTAATAACAAGTCTTACGATAGAGTACCCAGTCGCAAATTTGTAGCTAAGCATCCAAACTACATTTTGCTAGCCGATTATATGATAGTAGAGCTAATATTCGGAGACCTAGGGAGGCTCAATCTTAAAGATTATTCAGAAAAAGCGCAAGCTCAGAATCTCAGAGTTGGACCCATAAGATTCTTAAGGCTCAAGTAGAGATACATAGCGGTCCTTTCCGAAAAGCACGGGATGATGCCTTTCAGAGCAGGGTTTTCAGAACATCTTCGCCTCGCTGGACTCACAATGGGAATACAATTGGCGCATGATGAAATAGTAGCATGCGTGTAGACCTCTAATTTCTATCCTTATTTGATCTACGCTATAGAAGGAGCTCAAGCTAGTCCCTCGAGTCAGCCTGACCAAAATTCCTGCACCTCCTTTTCAAGTTCAGACTAGCGCGATCTTCCTCCGCTGCAATTCTTCCCAAACCCTCATCATCCGTACCTCGCACACACTGTCAAACATCTCTTCCTGCTGATACCTACTTGGCGTAGAAGTCAAGCGCACCCGTCTTCCGCGAAGACCACGATTATCAAAATACTCGCCTTGATCCAAACGGACCCCAAGACCCAAATTGGGCTCCAGGGTCTGCTGTACCACGCACCACTCGTCACGTAATTGATGTCTTCATCCTCCCTCTCAATCGTTACTACCAAATTCTCGAAGCTAGTGAGTCCAATGAGTGCACTGAATGTCACGTTATCCCTTAGTACCTGGAATCTTGCAGGGGAGAGAAGTGTTACAGCCCCAGACCCCAGGTATTTGTGAGACCAATCTTGAATGTTGAGTATGATATGGCAGGATCCTCTAATTGGCGAGGTTCCGTTGAAGCCCCACACCGGAGCTAGACTGACTACTGACCACTTGGTGGGATATGTGCAGCGAGAGCCTCGGGTCATGTTCAGCTTGATTTCCACCCCGCGGATGGTCTCCCAGGCCTCTGTAGTAATGGGCGAATTAGGAGGTTCAGGTCTCTTATAGCCAAGGCTTAGTCGGAGTGGGACCAGTCTGTGCAAGCGGCGTTGGGCGACGGCGCTGAAAAGTTTGTTGACGCGGGCGAAGCCTAGTAGATCAGACTTGCTAAGATAGTCGCATAGTATGTCGAGCAACTCCGGGGCAAGATATGGCATCGTGCCCTTGACTGGACGTGGCTCCTCATCTTAATTGGGCTCGCTCTCCTTGCCACGGCCAAATCCATCATTTGTAGTCGAACCCAAGATTTCGTCGTCATCGCTTAAAATCTGATCAGGCCTGAATGAAGCCAAATTGAATAGGTTTACATCCTCCGTAGTGTAGTCACACGGAGATGTAGGGGTGCCAGACCTGCTAGATCTTCTGCTGATGGAGCCTTGAAGTGTCAGGACTTTGACTAGAAGGAAGTAGAATGTATCAGATAGAGGAAGCCGATAGAGAAAACGGCGTGATGGATGGAAGAACGATGGTGAGAGAAGAGCGGGGACTGCGAGTCATGTGTAAATGATGTGCTTATACTACCCTAAGGTATACACGAAATTGAGTGATAGGATGCTAGACATATCTTCGGAAGAATAGATGGCACGCGCCTATCAATACGCTCGTAATAGAGGCATAGGCTGTAGAGCAGAGCCTCTGTTAGATCGTCAGACATTCTCGACTTTAAAGAAGGCCTTTTGAAACGGTTGAGTATGTTTGATGGGTGACTGAGCAAATGCTCATACACAGTCGGATGGAAATCCGATTAATGGCCTATTGAGCAGGATTCTTGACATTCTTTCCGACAAAAGTTCATTAACGCGGAGGCCTGAAAATGGAAATGATTCATCGTAATGCCCAACATCTACATTCTGAACATGCCTGATTGCCTTGCAAACGCCTTTCGCCATGCCCCTGTCCTCTTGGTATCATCCCTCTATAGGGACATCACCGGCCTTTCCTTTTCCTGTCGAAGACCCTTTTCGCCTCTTTGACTCCCCGAAATTGTGCAAGCGCTCTCCAATCAAGTAGACCTCATCTCTGACCTTCTTCATCCAACTCGCGAATGTCCTCGCAAGCAGCACAAGAAATCCCGCTGCGAAACCTATGGCTAGAATGCCTGGATAGCTATAGCGATATATACATGCTCTCAATATTTCGTCATGGGCGCTGTATGAATGTAGTACAGTGGCGTTGGCTATCCATCCTAGTGCTAACGGAGCTGTTAGCGCAGAGGCCATGACAAAAGTCGCAGGCAAGATGAATCCCCTGGTAGCAAGCCAGACATTGGGGTTCAGCCAGCCATCACGGACAATCCCACGCAGTGCAGCTGCTGGTCTTGAAGGCGTGTTGTATAGAATCACTCGAGCCGCCATCTTGAGGTAGAGAACACCGAGGGTCCAGTCTTGGATCAGATGAATGATGTGGCGTTCTGGCGGAATATTGTTGAGTTCGGTGAATGTGGTGCTGAAGTAAGTGTGAAGAGGAATGATTAGGTAGAACTCCATGAGGAGGGAGAGAAGAGCAGGTAGTAGAACGCCGAAGGCTGCATATGTATAGATGAGGCTCGTGAAGCGAAGTGAAGTTGATGCGGTCTTGCGAAGGAACGAAGCGATGGTCGTGGTGTGAGGTGTGAGAGTCTCTTTGATGTAGGCGGTGATCTGCTGGCGGTAGAGGGTTCCGTAGATGACACCACCAAGAATGTACATGCCGATTGAGAAGGCGTAGATATCATTCATGCGAAGTTGGGTGGGGGCCAGATTCGCGAAGGTTAAGCGGCCAACAACCAGAGGGACGATGGTGATGCTGACGCCCGTGGAGGCCGCGAAGAGCCAAATTAGGAAGATAAATATGCTGATACGTACGCGAAAGAACGGAGGTAGGTAGACTTTTGTGAACATTGCGTTCTTGTGTCCATGAAGACCTTGTTCTGAGTCTGACTCGCCGTCGACTCTCTGATTATGTTTATCCACTTCGAGGAAAGTGCGCGCACCTTTTGGAATGCGGACCTGGTCTGACGCTGGTGCACGTACGTATTTGCCATTGGTCCGGAAATGAACATCACCTTTCTCAATCTGGCCAGGCACACTCCAACTATCTTGGCAATTTTGTGCGTCCACCTCATTTTCATTCTCTAGTGGCTTGAGATTGAAGACGTCGGTCCATCTGCGGCGCATATACCTACCCTCTTCATCTCTCTTTTCCTCGGAAAACAAAAAATTCGTCAGTCTCAAGGTTCGGGCACATTTGCGAAACCACCACGTGTAGATTGTGTTTAGTCCTTCCGATGGCTTGAAGTATTTGACTGCTAATGGCATCAGAATATTGTAAAAGAGGAGGTCCACCGGAAACTCCAGGACCGGTTCATTTGACGACCAGTGTATTGGAAGAACCCCTTCGAATGCGTATGCTATACCCCAAACAACGCCGCCGAGGCAAACAATGACGAGGCCACCATAGACTAAGGCACTAAAGGAGATCTTCCATAGTTGAGTAGAAACGCTGCGCTCGAGTACGTCACGGATCGGGTGAAATGTTGGATCGTCAGGATCACGAATAAAGACTGTAAATTGATCAGCCTTATATCTATGCGGTCAAAACAGGCGAAGAATGAAACAGCTTACAAAGAACACCACTACGCAATATCTTTCGGCACATCGATACAAAAAGAGCGAAGTGAAACATATAACAGGTACCCACGAACCAATGGACGAATATTGAGGTGTACGGCGAAGAAAGAGTGAAGTTGATCCGTGACATCAAAGTAACATTTCCGAAGAGTGGCAAAAGTGCAACATCAAGGAGGAGTCCACAGTATAATGGGAAGGCGATCATCTCGATACTGATGATCAGTACAACCTTCATGACTCCGCCAGCTTGATAAAGTCCATCGGCAACAGCGCCCTCGATTCTTCCAACTTTGTTGGCCCCTCGGATCCAGCCGCTCAGGTGGAGGTAGACGACCCCTAGTACTCCAAAGAATAGATAACCAAAGATCACTGCTATGGCGCGGTCTTTAGTATGCCAGTAAGCCAGGGCATAATCTAAGGGCGTGGTACGCTGTGGTAGACTCAGATTGACGCGTAGCGGATTCATCTGCAAGAGCAGGGGGGCCGATGAAATCAAAGACTGTGCACTTTCCGTCGCGAGCGTCAGGAAGACCTTTGAATGATCGTTGATGCTCGTTGCTAATGCAGACGAGAAATCTGCGATGCTGGTGCTGTCACAAACGAAGGTGAAAGACCTCATACAGACGTCACCTGTGAGTTGCAAGATCCAAGCAGCCATCGTCTCGATCCATCGCAATGATTCATGGGCAACAGCAGAGAATGTTGGGATATCAGATTCTGCGAGAACACCCCCTGTGGCGATAAAAGCTTTTGCGAGTCTTCCCATTGCGCTCTCTGCATAGCCCTTTGCGGTCTCAGCTAGTATCTTGTTTTGACTGATTCTTCCCAATGGTGGTATAAGCCATCCCACAGGAACGCAGACGAAACTGATAACGGTGTCCGTCCAGTAGAATGCGCATGCAGCAGTGAAGGTGAAGAAGTCTATGGCCATGTCTGCGGTTGATGCAGCCCATCGTAAAGGAATCTTCAAAAGTAGTGAGACGGGATGGGTGAGAATGACCAGGAAGATCTTTCCAGAGATATAGGGTAGCCAGACACCAAAGAGGATGGTCAATGAAACAAGTACAGCGCAGAATATGCCATTTTGTATCAATCCAGCAATTGGACCTTGCATGCCGATCAGCTCGAGTATACCTTCTAGGTCTTCGATGTCTTCGACTGCTTCGACTTCATTGGGGTCTATACCCGCTTGAATAGCGGCGGCAATGACCTCGGGATCTTGTCCCACGTTGGCGCCGTCATTGGCAACTGGCCTTACCGGTTGCCCGTGGTCGACTGGTACGAATGGAGGCTCGTCTGCTATGTCATTCACGACCTGCTCATCATCACCAGCGGGCTGTTCTGCAGGTATAGGCAGCGCCACGTCACCCCATAGCCAATTTGAGACGATCTCTAGCAGAGTCTGAGGTTGTTCAGGGGGCGTGTTATCCTGGGTCTGGCTCCCACCGCTTTCTGTAGTATCCGTTTGTGGCTCGACGGTCTCTGAAGTTTCGTGAAGCTCGTTCTCTAAAGTAGCCGCGTCAGAGAATGGGGATGGGGATGGCAATCCTCCTTCATAGTCTGGATGGAATGGATTTTCATGAGGACTGGCATGGGTAGAAAGAGCCACATTACCACCTATTGCTGATGCATCAGGTTGAGATGTTGTATCATGCCCGCCGGATCTCTCCTCCTCATGGCTATCAGTGGGCTTGGGTTCTAGGGAAGAGAAATCCCATTGATCTTGAGTATCAGGGGCTAGTTGCAGGGAGACATTGCTCGGAGGGTCCATTACGGCCGGTTCAGTGGTGTCAGATGATTCTTGAGGGTCCAAAGGCATACAATCTTGCTTAAAATCGTTATTGTCCTGTCGAGTACGATATTCCGCTTCAGGCTCAGGGCTGGGAGTCATGGAAGGTTTATCAAGGACAATAAACCCATCGCTTCCTTCTGAATGGCCCTGGCCATCACTGCTATCATCATGATCACTGTCTACTACTGAGGAGGAAGCCAATCCTCCTTGGGAAGGCGAACGATCTTGGTATCCAGAAGGTGGACCCATATCTAGAAGCTTTTTCATAAGAGCAACAATCCATGCGAGCTCATCGCTACGGCCTTCTTGCTCAATAATTCTGAGGACTTCTGCGGGTCTCTTGTCGGCCCGACTCCACAGGTCTTTAAATAAGCCCCTACGATCTCCACCTCCGGAAAGTTGAGACTGCTCTTCGAGGGTGCGGCGTATTTCGGCAGCTCTTGCCAACATGTCTCTGTCCGGCATTGCGGGTCTTCGCGGCGGTACCAAAGTTTTCTCTTCCTTACTCTGGGCTGACGAATCAACGTGCGATCCTGAAGGAAGCAAGGAGCCCGACGTCCCCAAGCCGTTGTCTTCAGTCTCGGAGTCTTCGGAAATTTGGTCACCTCGATTGGCTCCTGGCGTCGAGACTTGCCGGAGGGGGTGGGCTCGGGCACGTCGAGGTCTAGCTCTTGCAATCATTCTTGCTCGTGGACCGGGGAGCTGAGCATCTTCGTTTAGAGGCTCAGCGTTGCCTTCTCTTTCAGGCCCTCGTGGTTCTTGTTCTACACGCTGGTCTTGTGCAGGAACAACTGCATTCTGACCCGCGGCGACCATTGCGTCAAGGTCAGCTCCGCCATTAAGATTTGGTTGCTGCTGTACCACCCACTCCCTAATTAAGAACACAAGAATAAAAGCCGTAACAACTAATACTGTTATAAGCTGTCCTTCCAATGTGTCGATAACGAGGTTGTTGATCACGGTGGAGCGTGTCAGATTATTCAGAAATTGAACATCTGACAGCCATGATGAGCGAAGCAAGGGCGTCGAATGAGCGGTAACATTGGTAGCGGCGGCTGATGTCGATGTCATATTTGAGCTGCGAAGAACAGCGTAGCCATAAAGCTTTTTCCCTAACTTGAGCCCTAGCGGTCCACCTTCGAATATTTGTCTGATTGGCGGAAGAAAGTGGTGCAAGCTGTTCGAGATTTGAGAGAGGAAGGACGAGGCAATTGCCTCTTTCGAGGTGACCAAGGACCTGTTGGCTAGGCTTGTGCCTTCTGCAGCAAATTTAGCAGCCAGGCCCAAAGCCACGGTCTCATTGTATAGCCTTCGCTCTGCCAAATTGACCCAACTACCGTCGCCGATCCAGAAGAGTCCCCGCCATATTGTTCGCATGCACCACGGTAGCCAAGCTACCCAGACCAGCAGGACCAGCTGAAAGCGTGACCATGTGATAAGACTCTTCCATGTATGTACGGCAGCCTGGCGGAGAAATACTGGGAGCGGAACTGTACTCGGCATGTGAGGGTGGTAGAGCTTGGTGAAGCGGAATGGTGTCTTGCACAGTTCACAGTGTTTCTTCTGAGAATGTGATAGCCATTCCATGAGACAGTTCTGATGCACAAATTTGATGCTGCCACTGCATTTGCATGGGTAAAATAAAGGCTCTTCCTTCGAGCCTTCCCCCCTACATATCCTGCACGTATCTGCCTCATCAATGCTATTTTGCTTACCCTGAGCATTTGTAGCAAATGCTGGATCGTTCATGACATCAGGTCTGGTCTCGGGGCTGGGGTCAGCGCCCACCTCGTCCTTATTCTCGAGTGACTCCATAGATGGAGCTTAGATGTCAGATTATGAAGTCAGAGAGGAAGCCGAACGCTCCAAGCGAAGGAAGTGGAGATAGATTGGAGACCCTCATCTCAGCATTCTCTAGACTTCATCTCATGTTCATCGGAAGGCGCACCACGACTGCTGGTAAGGTCGAGAAGAAGACAGATGAAATGTGTAAAGAGAAGAAAGACAATGGACCCAAATAGCTGACAGCGGGAATATAGCCGCCGTTTAGCCGAGGGCGAGAGCGTTACAACTCAGGAATGACGCGAAACCCTGCGAATACCAGTAAGCGATGATTGGCTTCCGTGAAAGGTTGACAGGCTTTGACTGTCGAGAAGCCTCTACTAGGTCGTAGAATGTAGAGTTGCGTAGCCAATCATCCAAAACGTAGGACAAAACACGGCGCACGCGACAATCCCATACAACTACATCATAGCGATAGCCAAGCAGGATTCCAGAGACTAGCACCATATCTTCTCTCATCCTCCACCGCGAGTTCTCTCCTAAAACCACCACAACTTTTGACGATTTTCTATGTTGTTCCTAGGATTTTGCGGTATTTAAGCCTTCCTAAAGACAATACGCCTGGTTCTCCCCAGGAGACGCCTGACCCATACGCGGGTAACATCGGTCTCATGCCCGCCAAAGTCGCTACACTTCAAAAGCCTGCTATGGCAGCAGAGGCAAACGGAGGGGCTATAGCCCCATCAAAAGGCATATCAAATGGGCATGCCATCGGGCGAAAAGCTCCAACTAAGCAAGCAACAACAGCTGGTTTCGCAGGGAAGAGCTTTAGCTTGATCGCCAGACTGCTACTCTGGTACGCTATCATAACGGCGATATTTCGATGCCCTTCATCCTGCAGAGATCTCACAGAAGAGTCCCCGAGAGTTTGCAAGCCGTACTTGAGTGTGCGGTCACAAGTAGCACCCTATCTGGAACCGTACTACAATTCTTACGCTGCCCCTCATGTCGAAAAAGCCCGGCCATACGTGGAAAAGTTCAATATGAAAATCTACTCACCCTCTGTGGCATACGGCAAGAAAAACTATGATACCTATGGAGCCCCGAGAGTCGACCAAGCTCGAGCTTTTAGCCAAGAGAAATGGGAAAAGATCTTGAAGCCTCAGATCGATACTGCCCAGGTCCAGGCTAAGAAGCAGTATGATTTCACATTGGCCCCACATGTCAGCAAAGCTTCTGCGGCCGCCGAACCATACTATACGTCAAGCCGTGACGGGGCCTCTCAGATCTACACCACTCACTTGCTTCCAGCCTTTGGGGCTGCACGTCCATACGCAGAGAAGACATACGCTACCTCATACGAGCTGATCTTCCACAAGTGTGTTCCATATGCAAGGACTGCATGGAGTTCGACCGTAGTCTTCCTCGATAGGACGATTTGGCCCAAGCTACGGATTTTGTATAGCGAAAATGTAGAGCCACAGCTTGTCAGGATTGGAGAAAGACTTGGCAGGTACCGCGATGGGAAGAAGCTCAAGGCTGCAATGGAGGAAGGTGATACATCGAGCACAGTGTCCTCGGTTTCATTAAGCTTGTCCTCGGTAGCGGCCTCTGTTGCACCTAAGACGACTGACACCTCCTCAGCCACCGTATCTCCCTCTGTGACGCCTGAACAAGAAGCCGAACAGGCTCAGGCAAAGATAGAGTCGGACCTTAGAAATTGGCAAGACAAATTTGCAAAAGCTGCTGATAAGGGAGCTGATGATCTCGAAGAACGCGTAAAGGACATCACCGATCGCCAAATCAAGAGCCAGGTTGAGGGCGTTGGCGAGGCTTTGGTCATCCAGCTGGAAGAGACCTCAAAGTCCGAATTGGCAAAGATCAAACACGAGATCATCTTCTTGGTCAAGAAATTTCCCGAAGAATACGACGACGATGATCTAGGCAGAGCCGAGTTCTCACTTGCTCGTTCAATCAGGCATGCTGGTCAGGCTGTTAAAGAGAAAGCCCAAGCTTTGCGGTCATGGAAGGAGAATTTTGACCAAGAGACCCAGTCATTAGTCAACGCAGCTTCCGAATCTACTCTAGATGTCATCGACAATATTCGGGACCTGGGCCTGCAAGAGATCGGTCTACGATGGGCTCAAATGGAAGGCGTTACATACAAAGACTGGTCCAAGTATCACGAGGTCAAGAAGACTTTCGACGAGTGGCGTGTGAAGGTCGAGGCGGTCGCCAAAGAGCACGAGGGACTCCGAAAGGCCAAAGAAGTACGTAATTATTTCGGAGTCAAACTTTCCCCTGTCATCGTCCTCGGGGTCCTTACCCATGTCTTGCGAGTATATTTCTCCTGGACGTGTCTCATGTCTTGTATTTCGACCTGAAAAAGCAATACTGACTCAGAAACCTAGGCTAGTGAAGATGTAGAGGCAAGGGGCATGGGTTCTGCAGAGGAGACTGCTAAGGAGCTCACACGTCTAAAGGAAGTCGGGAAATGGAAAATGGAGGCGGGCGATATCACAGATGATTTTGGCACGAAACATACCCCTCCAGCAGCCGTCGCAGGTGCTCAGAAAGTCATTGAAAAGGTTCGCTCAGCTAGCGAAAAGGTCGTCGGAGAGGAAACATCCCAAGGCACCATGGAATCGATTGGGTCTGAAGCTTCTCAAAAGGCTTCAGATGTGGCATCCAGTGCTTCCTCGGCAGTCGTTGGCACAGAGCCTGGCATGGCAGAAAAGGCAACCTCCAAGGCTGCTGAAGCAGCTAGTGCTGCTTCGAAAAAAGCAAGTCAAGCTGTAGCTGGAAAAACACAGCCGAAGTCGGAAAGTATCGTTTCCGTGGCCAAAGACAAAGCGGACCAAGTTGCCTTTGACGCCAGTGAAGCCATCATTGGGACGCCTCCACCAGCCTATAAATCGGTGGCTTCCCAAGCTTCAGACGTTGCCGCATCGGCCGCATCAGCACTACCAGAAGCTGTGCGTGGGTCCTCCACCCCTGTGTCTGAGAACATCGCAAGCGCGGCGAGCACCGCCAGTTCCGGTGCATCATCTGCTGCAAGTACAGCTTCCAGGAAGGTGTATGGAGGAGCAATGGCACAGAAGGTTGGCGAACAACAGAAGCCGATGCTAGACGATGTTTTCAGCGACGATGATGATTCGACGTACTCGGAAAAGATGCAAAGCATGGTCAACCAAGCTGGCGAAAAATACGCTGGTACGTAGATTCGCGGCAAATTTCCTCCAACATTCGCCCTCCTGTTTGATAGTCACGGTAGCAACCCATGTTTGGGGAGCGTACATGTGTCTTGTTATTGTACAAGCGCCCTGTAAAAAAGTACAGGCTAATAATATATGTGCCCAGATGTTACAAAGGCTGTGAGCGAAGCCCTCATGAAGGCAACAACCCAAGGAACCGTCGAGTCTGCGTCCTCCGTAGCAGACGACAAGTACTCACAGGCACTCGAGGCCGCGTCAATTGCTCTTTATGGTTCACAGACCGGCGTTGTCGAGAGTGCGACTAGTGTAGCTGCTGAGAAGTATTCTGAGGCAGTGGAGGCGTAAGTCGGCCTCCTTACCCTTGATTTCGCCTTTACTGACTAGACTTCCAGTGCATCTTTGGCCATATTTGGTACACCAGCTCCGGTATGTACATTCGCGGAGAATATCTTACCCCAGTCTCGATTCATGTTGAGTTATGATGGCGTCTTGCGAACAAACCGGCAACTGCTTTGGTCCATTTTCTACTCTTCGAACGTGTCTTGTAGCCCCCAGTGGACATCTGAATACTGATGTTGGAGTGCCTACAGGTCACTAAGTCTGCAGCTAATGCAGCATCGAGCGCTTATGTGGATGCCGCAAGTCGTGCTTCTCAGCAGTATCTGCACGCAAAGTCCATTGTATCTGTACAGATTACCGGGAAGCCGAAGCCAGTTCATGAAGGTACGTCGACTTCCTTGTCACATGTTCAGTACAAGACTTCAGAAACACAAGGCTTGTGTCAGGAGCAATGATGTGATTTTTATCCCAAGTCTGCGCGCAAAACATGTCTCAATAACCCCTAGTCTCGCAGGCAAGAGAGATGATACTGACTCCCAGTGCTTCGAACAGAGATGTTTGCATCCGTCGAAATTGCCTACTCCGGAGCCATCGGTGCTGCCAGCGGACACCTGCAAGATGCCTTGAACTCAGCTTCGACCGCAATATATGGGACGCCTCAGCAATCTGCGTTCTCAGTAGCGAACGCCAAATATTCATCTGCACTTGCCGCGGCATCTTCCCAATTCGACTCAGCGAAAACCGCAGTTGGCGCCACCTCAACGCCTGGCTACGAGAAGTTCATGTCCGAAGCTAGCGAGCGCTACTCAAACTTGATTGGCGCTGCCCGTGCCAGTCATGCTTCTGCAACAAAAGCTGCTAGCGAAGCAGTCTATGGGCCCAGCCAGGTAAGTCTTTCTAAGGGCTGTTTACCCAAGTTCTACTCCCAAATCAAGATATTAACCCGTAAATTTGTGACAGGGCGTCCTTGAATCGATTTCAGCCATGGCATCATTGAGGCTTGCAGACAGCTTGAGTGCTGCGAGTGCCCAATACTCCAGCGTTAAGACTGCAGTTGGAGCTACTCCAACACCGGTACACCAGCAATACCTCGCAGAGGGTCAACGTCGATACTATGAGGCAGTGGGCCTTGCCCACGACCGCTACTCCGAATTCTTATTAGCTGCGAAAAGCGCCGTTGGGGCTACTCCAACACCAGTACATAAAAGTTTGGCAAACGCTGCATCAGAATCTATCTTCGGTATGTATATCTTCGGGGTGGTTCTTACCCTCATCTGGATTGCACATTTGGTCGTACCAATACTTCTTGGGAGCTGGCAGTGGGCTCTTACCTACTTCCTGCTTCTGAAATCTGTCTTATGAGCCACATTCATCGTCTAGAATAGACAAGACTGACTTTGAAATGATTGTAGGTACTCCCACTCCTGCTTATCAGAGCATGTTGAATGCCGCCCAGGCCCAATACAGCGACGCCGTAGCGCAAGCTTCTGAGAAGCTACAAGGTGCGATGGGTTCAGCTAGCTCCGCCATCGGGAAAAAGAGCAAGTCACCAGCGCAAAGCGTTCTAGATTCGGCTTCTTCACAATACAACTCAGCACTTTCGATGGCTTCGGCATCTTTGTCTTCGGTTTCGGCCGCGGCCAACACAGCAGCCTATGGTAGCTCAACAGGTATGGCTGAATCGATGATGTCAGCAGCATCGGAGAAGGCAGGTTCAATCTCAGCAGCTGCCAGCACGGCTATCGTTGGATCAGAAACCCCATACGCTGAATCTTTGGCGAGTCAGGCCTCCACGAACTGGGAGGCACTCGTCTCCAAGGCCAGTGAGCAGGTCTATGGGCAACCCACCCCATTCTCAAAATCGATGATATCACAGGCGGGCGAATATGCTTCTCAAGCTACAGATTCGGCTGCAGCAAATTTCGCAGCTATCCAAGGCTTGTTCTCCGAGCTCGTTAACGGTAGAGAGCCAGACTTCACAGAGAGCGTTATGTCCAAACTCAGCGCGGCATACTACACAGGCGCTCACGCAAGCGCAGCAGCGACCGTATCCAGCTACGCCTCCGATGCCTACGCCTCGGCTTCTTCAGTTGTTACTTCGGTCTTCACCCCTCCCGCCACTCTTGAAGCCATCATTGCCGCAGCGAATGAGCAAGTAAATGCCGCTGTAAGTGCACCTTTGTGGACGGCTTTTGGTTGAACCCGTACTGCAACTCGAGCAACAAGCTATGATTCGGGAACATATTGTCTCGAAGTCTCTCCTGACTCATGTCTATATACTTTCGGTATCGAAATGGAAAGAGAATGCTGACTCGGTCATTTACAGGTGGAAGCGGCCAGCAGCGCATACCATGGATCCAGCAAAGGTACCTACGAGAAGGGCACATCCGCGGCCGCCAGTGCCGCATCCTCGGCATCATCCCGTGTCAGCGAAGCCGTTTATGGCACTCAGCCCAGCTATGTCGACTCCGCTCAAGCAAGCCTCAGCGCCGCAGTCTCCACAGCTCAAGATGCCATCTCAGCTGCCCTATACGGCGCTACAGCAACCGGTGCCACAGCCAGTGTCACTAGTGTTGCCTCCGATGCCTACGCTTCCGTGTCCTCTGCAGTCGCAGAGAATGCTGCCGCTATCAGTTCCGCTATGGCTGACACCCAACGTAAGGTCAAGGGGGCGGTCTACGGGCCGGAAAAGGGTGCCATGGAGAGCGCACAGGGCAGGCTAATGGCTGCGGTGGAAAGCGCGCGGGCCAAGTTGGTAGACTATGGAGCCAGCGCACAGGCTACCGCTGAGGATGTCGTAAGCAGTGTAAGCAGTGTCGCAGCGGCGGCTACGGATAAGGTGAAGGATGAGCTATGAGGGAACAGGAAGTAGGTGAGGTGATCAGTCTCTGCCCTCTGAACGACATGATCTGGGCGGCTTGGTCACTGCTTTTGGTCCAGAATGACAGGTGCTACGCGCGTACATAGAGATCTTCCCTTTCTGTTTTGCAATCCGGCGGTATTCCCCTTGAGCCTGAAGCCTGCGAATCACAACTGTATAATATCTGTCCTATTCTACGAACTCTGTTTGATTGATGAGACTGGACAAGCAAATTGAAGCCTCTGGAAAGTTACTGAGACTGTCTTCTACTCTGTGCATTCCGTGCTTGAGCATCAGCATATTAACGCCATGACCTGACGCTGAAGGCTCGCTGTAGTCCCCCTACATATCCGTTCAGGTAATTCGGTCCCTGAGTCCAAGACTTCTTCTGAAGTGACAGCAAGCTTGTCGCTGCGCCTCGGGTTTCCTTCGTTAGACCAGAGCTACCCAGCCTTCGAGAGCAACAATAAAACTCTTCCTGTAAATTCAGATGCGTTGTCCATGGCAGCTAAACCCTGAAATTCTTCAAAGCAGATCTCAAAATACCTCACGTAACACCCCGAATCGTAATCCTACCAAGCAACCGTGTATCATCAGCGAACCCCATCCCCCATCACAAGTACTTCCTCCCCGCAGCCGCAACCCTCTGCCTAAACACCGGACTCCCCAGCTTCCCCTCCACACTCGCAAACGGGCTCATGACCGCCTTGATCCAGACCTCAAACACCTCTCCAAAGAATTGCCGTATCGCCTCTTCCGTCTGCGGGCTCGTAGGATTATTCGGTATACTCGTACTCGAGCTGCTCGATGAGCGACTGCTGGCGGTCGATGTGGAGGGCGGTTGAGAGGTGTAGGACGTGAATGGTGGGAAGCTGTTAGGTGTGGGTGTGCTTTGGGGCAGCGTGTTGGGGGGATGCGGTAGGTGGAGGAGGAGGAAGCGGGTGGAGGTTGGAGTGAGGAAGCAGGATATGTGGGTCGAGGCGAATTGGTCTATTCGTTTCAGGTACCTGTGTCTAGCATTAGCCTATATCGGGAAAGAGTTGTTGTGGGAGGAAAAGCGTACATCTGGTTATTGGTCCACTGCATCTCATCCACAAAGTCCAAGCTGCTGTGCACGATGAATGGGTTCATATGCCTTGCCTCTTGGCTGAATCGCGCAACGCCATCGCCGCCTTGCTTTGAGGTGCCGAATTCGAGCTCGAAGAGTGGTTGGTCGTACGTGCCTACTATGCAGAAGTAGTAGGACATCGTGAGAGATGGCAGTGACTCAGATTTGCCGAAGCCTCATCCAACATCTTTAGGGCCTCGTATTGTCATCGCTAAGCGCTGTGGGTGTGACTCAATGCTCTGAATGATCGTGTTTGTGGGCGCAGGGCAGCTACAGGGGGAAAGATGAGGCTCATGAGGCTCTTCGGCAACTCCCGAAGCTGTCTTCTTTCAAGCCTCAATCAAATCTCGACTTCTCAAGCAGGCGGTGTCTTTCTTAGCGAAATCGATTTATGTCGGAGTGGCTCGTTCGATAATGTGGCAAGCAGTTGAGCTGAAGCTGACTGTTGCCGTCATCTGACCTCCATGAAAGACGATGTTGACAGCCTGACGGTTGGTCATCTGATCTCTTCCCTATGTCGAACGCTTGCTTTGCTGGTTGGTGAATCGTACCTACATTGAGCCCGTCATGTATGCGTCATATTTTTCGAGGCTAAAGCTTGCGCGGTACCTGATGTATGGTCTATGCTTTCGTAGATGATGTACAGAATTAGCGATATTGCCCGGTCTTGTGGGCTATCTCAACCAGCGGCACGTCACAGGGAGCATGAGGCTGTCGATATGACGAGGCGGTGTTTGGACTCGTGCTAGAGTCATACTGCCTGCCTAGAAGGATGTATATTATTGCATTTCCATGTCTAGATAGTTCCTGCATATCCCACGTCACATACGGAACCTTTCCAGCGTCCTCTTTGTGACTCGTCCATATTATTGTGCCATTTCTCTTGCTCACATACATCAAAAGTCCCAACCCAGCCGCTGCTTCTTGCTAGTTGCCATGCCTACCTTGAAGAAGCGTCACTCCTGGCCGCCCCTCCGTAAACCCAGAGCCTTCTACTTCGATGAAAGCATAGACCAAGACCCCTTTGCCTACTTCATATCACCAGCAGAAGACCGAGACGTCTTCATCAATAGCCATTTAGCAGCCGACATAGACCCGAAAAGAAACTCCCGCTCCCTGTCGCCAGCCCATCGCAGCGCCTTCACAATACCAGCTGTCGCCACAGCTACATCCTCTCCAACTGCGAAGCTGAAAATATGGATCGAGAGAATGGAGCTCAGATGTTTTCATCGGACTCCAGATATGTCAGAAAAGCTGATGCCAAGTCCAGATCCGCCAAAGCCTCTCGAGACTGTGCAGCCATCCTCGCCGCCTGTGAGAGGCCGGAGGGATTTTCGGACCAGCTCGAGACAGCGTGTAGGGAGTAATGGGAGGAGTAAGCCTAGGCGGCCGAGAGTGTGGAGGGAGCCGAGTAAGGATATTTGGCCGGTGTCCGAGGAGGGAGAGGAAGAGATGGGACTTGGGATTATGGTTGAGGAGAGAAACATGAACGAAGACAGAACGACTGAGCGCATGGCACATCGGAAGAAATGAAGTCCAAAGCCATTTCGATAGAAGTCCAGCCAAATTGGACGATCGAAGAGGGACTCATGCATGAATACATGCAAGTAAGAGAAAAGGTGAGAACAATCCAAAAGACTTTTGTACCGCGGCGCCGGATACATTAGGTTGAGGCATATTCGAGGTCACATTCCCTGATAGTAAGTATAGAGTCGCCCTGCACGCCTGTTGCGCCACCTCAGTGACCTCGGTTTTCGCCAGACATTTTGGCTCCACGATGTGAAATTCATCTGCAGGGGATACCGTATATATCGTCAAGCCTTTTTAAAGCTGCAACGCGGACTTCGACCTTCTCATTCATTCCGTACATTACCCTAGCATCTCGAATCCAGTGGAACAAACAAGCTCCGCATCCACTCATCGCGCCAAAGTCATTCAACTCAATCAGCTTCACATCTTGAGTGTCCGGATCCTCCACCACATCAAAAACGAAACCACGACTCTCGAGGAGACTCGTCATAGCAGGATGCGCCATGATCTTTTCGTGGAGCTTTCCACAACTCTGCACCAGTCTTTCCGCATACCCCTCATGCTTCTCTTTTGCATCGGCATGGTACCACCTTGTATGCCACTTGTACTGAGAAATAGCCGCAATCCTCCCTGTTGGGGGTGCGCAATATACCCGATACTCGAGCTCTGTCCTCATGTCGTCCTGCCATGGGAACAGATACATGTATATCGGTGTCGATATATCAAGCTTCCGCAAATCACGAATTCCGGTCATACCGCGCGCCGAAGTCGCTAGCCGCATCCAGAGATCTCGGACGTTCTTGATTGGACCTTGGCCTATATGGGCATCCTTGAGACTACAGGCGTCCAGGCGAACGAAGAATTTGTTGTGTTGGAGCAAGTCTTCAATGTGGTCTCCGCGGGTCGTGGTTGTGGGAAAGGCAGCAGCTAGATCTTCGGCGTCGTCACCGGAGATGCGGTGCATATGAAGGCCGACCTGGCTTGCATGGATCAGTTGAATCAGGAAGGTCCCTGGTAGGAGGATACGGTGGACGTCTATCTCTGCGAGGCCGCGGGAGGACATTATCAGGTCGAGCCAGGGTGAGAGCAAGATCCATGGCTGTTCTTCGGAGCCGAAGTGTTGCATGTTTGGGAGGACGGCGGTGATTTCCTCGCGGGTGTGGAAGGTTGTGTTGTACTCACGCTGTTCTCGAAGGGATTCGTTTTCTTCTGATAGGGCGGCTTCGACAGCGTCATAGGGAATGATGTTGAGCGAAGCCATGTTAATTGAATTTGGCAAGATTGATGGTTTCTATAACAGGAAGACACCGACATTTTGTAGTCCTGAGAACCTTGATCATGATTTTAACTTCCTGACCCTCTGACTCACCTCTTGGCAACGGTCTTGAACCATGGGGACCTGTAAAGTGAATTCGGGCCGTAGTAAAAGTGTTGCAGTATGGGACGAAAGGACGTTAGACGAAATTTGACCGTAATTTGAGATTCTGTACATTCTGATGGTCTCTGCTCAGTACTAGAGGATTTTGATGCACCCGTAGACTCTGATGTCCGTTCGCTATGCAATGCTTCCACCAAACGCCATTATAGATGCCCATGAAGTACCTCACGGTCCGTGGTCAAGCCTAGTATTTCATGTCGCCTCCTCTTAGAACCCTGGGGGATTTATCCGCTGACTGACCCTCGTCCATTTCGGTAGCTCTGGAGTCCCCAAATATCAGCGCGAGCTCTTTCCTGTTGATCGCGTAGCCTCCTATTAGCGGAACTCGGAGCGACTCACTATGTATTCCCTTTCGATACCTCTTCTCCTTCCTATCAAACATGGTGTATTTATCCTTCGGCCGCATCTCCTGCTCCGTCGGCATCTCCTCCTTCCATCGCGCCAAATTCTTTGTATCATCCAAACCTTGTCTCTTCAGTGCGTTGTCTACCGTGGCTATGACATTGTCCACAAGCCGTAACCGCTTGCGTTGGCGTCGCTTTTGGGGTATTGAGAGGCGCCAGGGTATTTTCCTGTGGAGGAAGAGGGCGAATTAATTGGTGGAATTTGAACGCCAAGAAGGGAGGGAAGCTTACCACAGGAGTCCGCCAGATAGGGGAGATGTGGCTCTGAAGGCACCAAACATGCTGGAGGTTGTGAATCTGAATCGTAGATTTAGTTGGGGAGAGGCTATAGATAAGTACTCTATGTCAAAACGCTGTTCCGGTCCGCCAATTAGAGGTCTCAATATGTGCCAAGGACCTAGCGGTCTATCCGGCGCTACATAATAGCTCTTACTCAATTTCTCACCTGTAATGTCTGTAGAGTACCATCAAAACATCACCATTCCATCACTGAGGCAGATCGTTGGCGTATGTATCACTCCAGCTAACTGAGCTGCTGGTTTCTATAATCCTTTGATACGATGGCTTGGCGCATTTCACTGCGAAGCCCAAGCCGGGCAGAACAAAGGATCGATGTTGGCACACAGAGAAGTATCTTTCAAGCCTTTTGATTGAAATGCTACATGACTTTCGCAATATGACATATGCCTGATGGTGGATTGTCTTGCATGTTGGTCATCATCTGCTTACCTGCAACGGTCAATATCTCCAAGCGTACCCATTCCCCACACTATATTTGCTTCTTTATCGTAATCCTGTTGTTCTCTCATTCGCTCCGAGTTGGTATCCATGTGCTGTAAAGGTTGTTAGTCTATCAGAAAAAAGGACACAAGAGACTACTACGAACCTTCACGTTTCGGGTGCGTGAACGCGGAGACATGTATCGCTCGGCTTTCGGCACTTAACACTGTTTCTGGAGGAATGAGGCCGAAAGAGCGAACATCGTCGGATGCTATGATGAGATCGATATGGAATTTGAAGTGTCCTGGTTGGCAGATCTTGATCTTCTCAAAAGTCAAGGTAAAATGAAAGTCGCCTTGATTGGAAGCGGGGTCGGGGATCAAAGGAACGCTTAGGCTCTCAGCCTCGAGAATGAAGGGATCGAAGCGGGCCATTGCTCTTCCCCCATCCCCAGACGCCAGACACATCTGTCCCCACACATGCCCGCCGTCGAAGGAGGTACCCCCGTCAATGGGCGAAAGCTCCAGGCCTTCTAGCCTCACGATGATTGGCTTTGGTAACCGCTCTCTGAGACCAATCTTGAAAGGCGGTTGTTCGACTACGTTGAAGAAGATCGTCTTCAGTGGTTGATCAGGCTGTGGTATATTCTGGGAAGAGCTCGGTCCTCCCGTACTCGAATCCGCCGTTTTGTCTGGAATTATGGCTTTGCAAGCCCTGGGGGGTTTCGACGCATGTGTGAAGGTAGTGCTTTCCTCCCGCGCTCTTCGATCTGAGACGTGGCTGGGTGATCTTTGTATGCTGTCTTGTGATACTCGAGTTTAGGCGCAGTCCGTTCGTACTCTTTCGACTGCTCGCGCGGGCGATATGGATATCTTTGAAACTCGCTCTGGGGTATGGCTAAGAGACTAGTAGGTGCTGTAGCATCTGGTTGGAGTTGAATGGCGGTTCGCTGAGAGTCTTCAATTTTGTCAATCTGGCGAAGTCGAACTTCGTCCTCATTCGAGTATGGAGACGATCGCTGTGGCGAGGCAGCCAACGCTGGTCTGTTCAAGCGGTCCCTCGTGAAGGTTCGTTCACCAACATGGCTGCGGCGCTTGATATCCATGGTGCGGAGTAGAGTGAAGTGCGGCATATCAACAGCGCCAAGCATTCTATGAAACTGAGCGAGAGAAGGCACCACCTGATATCAGCGAAAAAAGGAGTCACGTTCTACTATAGACGCCTTTTCTACCCTTGAGGCTTGCAATTATGGTTGAGAAGGCGTCATGGAGACTATTAATGGAAGCGAACAATACAGTATAAACAATATCAGCGCACAAAGCCGGCACATTCTGAGGAAGAAAGACACAGCTGCCTTGCCGCTCTCGAGCGACGAAACCCTCCAATGGCGCCGTACACTCAATCCACACATCATACAGATTGTTTAGATCTCAGGGGAGCAATTTGTCAAATGGACCCCACAAACGAGATCTCTATCCTGTCGACAGATCTGATAATCGTCACCGTGGCTAACATTGAACCCCACGAAGCACAACATCCATCAGTGTGGCTTTTCGACCATCTAGCAAACATCACACATACTCTCTGCGAGCCTATAGCTGCTCCATAAACGCCTTGCACCACGGAGGTCTAGACCACCCAAGCCACATCCTTCGATGGGTCGAACTCAATATGCCAACGAAGCAATCAGGATCTCCAGAATTTTGTTGCAGTCCCAATTGGGGAGGAGAAATATGTTCAGGACACCCTTTCGGACCTGTCATTATGCCCCAACCCGTTTTTCACTGTCCCGTACCAAACTTTGACCCGAACTGATCCGTAAGGCTGCTTATTTGGCGGTCGCCTTGCCTTTTCGGGCCCTATTGGCTGCCGCCACCCTCCGAATATATCACACACCATTGTTTGTATGCTGGTCATGCTCACGAAGGGCATATGCTAGGGCCTGGAGTGGGCATGACGGCAAGATGCTGGCGCTCTAGGTACGGCCGCGAGTGCTACCTCATGGCTTCATTGAGGTCATGGAGGTCGGTCTTTGCGCACATACTACCATTGCGCCCACCCACCATGTAGGTTGTGTCGCGAAAAAGAGGCACGATGGAATCGGAGATATGTGGTTAAGCCGAGATCTGAGGAAGAGTCTCCGTTAGCTTAGCAAGTATGATCTAAAGACCCAACAAGATGGGAGCAACAGAAGAGCCCCTGCTTGCGGTGGCTTTGGCGAACCACGTTGACAGAGACCAAAGATGAAAAACCGCTATGGCCGCTTTCACTAGCTCGATATAGTTCTTCACCTGCGACACCTGACTTCAGATGCCCATCTTGAGCATTGCCTCGCCGCAAGCCTCCAAGAGGACAGCACCACAAGTGCTAACAAACTAAAGCCAGATCTGCCATTCATCTCGGCATCCTTCCATATCGCTGGAATCAGCTGAAGGCGACTACGTCCTAGTCCATTCCCTGCTCTTACTTTAAGTACAATGCTGCACGTTGAGGATAAGAAAGGTCCTTGGGTTTGACGACAGATAGGAAAAAGGTGACCGGTCGCAAAAATCTGCAAAGCATTCAGTAACTGCCCCCTTTACACGTTCATGTTTATCGTGTCAACTTACAAAGAGGATGCAAGACCTTTTAGGATTATAATTGGCTTTGACCGCCTAAACATCGTTTCACAACCCAGGCGGCACTGCTTACTCGACGCCAGGATGTATGAAGTTAGGTCCAAGATCCATGCCGGAATCGATGCAGTGAATTCCTCGCGGTGCGGGAGGATTGACCTGACTCCGGACTTTGCCGCACTATCTGGAAAACAGCAAGGGACAAGATGCCCACAGATGACGGGACAGCGAACAGGATCCAATCCAAGGCTTATCAACTCCATAGCTTCTGACACAGCAAGCGTCAGATTCAATGCTTAGGTCGGATACTTCTCTCAGGTCCATGTCAAGGTGGTCCTCCACGAAGTGAGTGCCTTGCAGTGTCCGAGACGGCTCGTTCCGCGGATGACAACTACCGGCAAGTATTCTGCACTCAGAGGCATCACTTTAGGTGGCGCTCCGCAATGGAGGCATTCGACGTGGATGAAAGGCACTCAATAAAGATAAAGTTGTGCGTACTCCTCACCGCGTGATTAGCCCCTGAGTCCATACTTACATTGGAGGCTTTGCAATGCTCTTGTTTAGGTCCATAATAGTAGACCTTCTGTAGCGTAGACTGGGTAGTGGTCGTAGCCGTACCGATGTCGCTAGCCTGGGGTTTCCGATGGTTCTTTCCTTATATTGACGATTCTTGCTCGGTGATCCTGCTCTGTCAATCCACACTTCTTGGTCACAAACCTCTGATTTCGATATATCATTGGCTCTTATAGAAACATTCATACACAGTATTGCATCTTTGGCTCAATGGGATCACACACCTGGTGGGACAAAAACTGGATACACGTCGTTGACTGTCTCTGCGTGTTCGTCCTGGCCTGCGGTTTAGTCGTCCTTATCGTCGTCAGTGAAAGGATATCTCGCGATAATAGGAGAAGATACGAAGAGTCAATAGCTCCCATCTGGCCTAGACACGTTCGCTGGGACCCCAATCACAGACTCAACCTCGATTAGCAGCTTTCGCTACAATCAACGATTCACAAGCAGCATCTCTCCCTATCCGACTGACTAATCACTCAAAATGCATCCTCTAGCCACTATCCTCGTCTTTCTCACGCTTGCTGTCTTCGGCGATGCTGTACCGTCAAATATTGACACTACCAGGCTTGTGCAACCAACGAAGGGAGAGCCACTGGGTACAATCCTGGGAATATCATGGGTCTCGATTGCTTACTTCTTCGCTGCCATGAGCGGAAGTGCTCTAGTCCTCCTGATCCTCATGCAGACTGTGAGTACATGGGGCTGGTGGAGGCTCAAGGGCCAAGGCGAGAAGCCCGCTATGGTTCGGACTTGGGTATGTTTCCACTTTCTACATAGTGGCTCGGTCAATCAAGCATGTTCTTTGATCAAAATCTTTGCTCTATATCCCCTGCTGACGCATGCTAACCACGATACCTTGACAGCATGGATGGGTCACACGCGAAGAATACGACAAGAAGCAAGCCAAGCGAGACCACCGAGCCCTCAACAAGCAATACTTCTTCTGGAAGTCAACAAAGGCAAATTACACCTGGCTCTGGTGGGACCCAGGCAACAAAGGAAGAAACCGCTTCTACGCCCATCGCGAGCAATCTCATCTACGCTACATCCCAAGCTTTCTACGAAGCCGCCCACTCGAGGACATACAATCGCGCACGGAGAAAGGCAGCTTGCCAGGAGGTCCTAGCGTTCAGATGGGTATCCACCCCTCAGTCTGCATCCGAGATATCTCGACAAACTACGACAATGCCCAGCGCGAAGGGGAACGTACCATGATGTCTAGCGCTTTACAAGGCGCTCCTATACTACGACAACGCCGAAGTAGAATCGGCTCCCTACCAACATTGCCTGGTTGTGGGTATCTTACCAGTATCATGGCATCCTCACAAGGGTCTCTTACCGCAAACGTACGACAATCCCCGCGCGACAAGCCCAGCAATGACCTCTGCAAGCGGTATCTCCCTCCTGGTTTGGACGGCAGGACGAACAAGCGGCACTTGCGCTGCGCCACTGATCCGGTAACAAGCCCAAGAAAGGTGCCTCTTAATTCCTCCCTCCTATCTACTTCCTCAACATCAATGGGTAGCTTACCCCTCGTTGTCAAGAGCAAGGGGGTAGGATACCGCCCCCAGCCCGTTGTTGTGACCGTTCACAGGGAGACCGTGCGCAAGAAGAGCGGTAGCCAGCTATCACCAGTGGCCGAAGAGAACGAGCCGGTACATTGGTACGGAGGGAGCAGGGGGGCTGATGCCGTGTGGCTTACCCAATGCAGGGGCTAGACAGTACTGATGGTTTGGATATGACAGGAGAGTTGATTGGTGTCTTGAGCGGGTTTGGACCAGAGATGTGAGCAGAACGAAATTAGAGAGGGCCTTCTAGCCAGCATGTGTACCATAGGATAGCCCATAGGATAGCCAACGAAGCCAATCTCCACTCCGTTCATAAGCTGTAGAGTACTGCGAGTTGCATTGCACTGATGGAATGGCTTCTACAGTTTGAAATGTGCTATTGATTGATCTAAGAGCTACTGTTTAGGCATGTTATCGCTGAGGTACACTAAGGATGGACACATGGTCAGGCTTCGTACACAAACGAGCGCTGACCTCCACACCAATTCTCAAACGTACAAGTTCTTGTCCGGGGTATTAACCAAACAGACCTTGAATTGCTCCCAATTTATTGCTTTCATTTCACAAGCTGCTCAATAGCCTCCCGAATCCACCAGGCGTCCCATCCCCTCTCAAATACCAGCCTTGTAGACCTCCACGCAGGCTTCGAGCCCTCACTCGGCCCATCGGACCAGTCTGCCTCAATCTGCTGGGGCTGACTGGACATATCACGAGACTGTGCTTCCCGTATAGCGCGCATGATGCGAGCATTGACTTTGTCGTGGATCTGAAGCGTATCGTGCTCGATGTCCGCCCATTCCTTCAACGCAGTCGATCTTGGAGTTGGTAGGAGGAATCGAGCTTCTCGGTGCCAGTCTCGCCACGTCGAGTCATCAGCGCCTTCTTGGAAGCACTCAGGAACCCAGCCTTGGCCGATCTTGATTGTTGCGAGGGAATGCCATGCGCCGCACCAATCTATGTGCTCCGAGGCAAGGGCTTGGACCCATGGGTAACAGCCGGTCAGGTCGAGCCATTGGAGGCAATATGTGGATTTACCTAGCTTGCGCAGTAGGCGAGCAGCTTCGCTCCAGTCATTGTCGTGGGCGCTATAGAAGTGGCTGGAGCCGTAGTTGACGTTTCCTTGTGGGGTCTCTCTGTAGGCGGTATTCGAGTTCGGTGAAAGGCTTGGTGTAGGCCAGTATGCCAAGGCAAGGTGAGTGAGCGTCGTCAAATGTGGTGCAAGGTCTAGCAGCCCCCTCCAGATCGAGACGCCACTTGGTTGGGACAGTGAGAGGTGGGTTAGGTTGTGGAAGCGTGGTAGTGCCGACAGCGTGGCGATGGGTTCCGGAGTATCCCAGCTGTCAATGACCGCCTTGTCTTTTTCTTCCTTGGTAGTAGCTATCGACTTCCTAGCCGTGAAAAATTCTTTGAGCTCCCCAAGCCTGAGGGGGTTCCTTATAGACGTGCTAAGGTCCAGACGAAGGAGGCCATCAGCGCCCGTGCCATCCTCAAGCTCGGTCTCGTCCAGAAGAAGTAGATCAAGACCTGTCTTATCGAGGCTATGAGGGTTATAGCGTGAGAGGTAATAGAGGAGCACCTCCTTGTACCGGACTGGGAGCTTAGCTAGATAGAACTGATCATATACAGTATGCCAGGCCCAATCCTCTGCTAGTCCCTTCAAAGTAGTTGCTACAAGCGAACCATCTTTGGGTATGAAAGAGCCTGGTAGCGGCTCCAGCCCGAAGCTTTTCTCTTCTTCATCGACATCCCTCGTCCTCACTCGACGCCCTGCTCCAGATTCATCTCGCCTTTCATTTCGCCTCAACCAGCTAGGTGGTATAGGGCCAGCGAGGCCTCTCATCCTTCCTGTTACTCTGAGCCCTGGTCTAGGCCGTGGTGGAGGAGCATCTTCAAATTGAAGGATGTCCCTCAACGAGGGAGGTAGGGAGGGATTAGTGTTCGGATTAAGGATATTGGGAACGCTCCTGCCGGAGGATGAAGCGCCATGGCTGATGCGCAGCTGCTGAATGCGATCATTCACCGAATTTCCGCTAGTGGCGGAGTGAGATACGAGAGAACGGGCATCTTTGGATTTTCCTGAAGAGGAGAGCGATGGGTGAGCTGGGCTCTTGGGTTTAGTATTGTATGTTGGCGCTCTTTTCTTGGGCATGAGACCTTGGTGCCAACTCAAGGAGAGTGATGCCTTGTCGCTTTCAATGAAGCTTACGGTCTTAGCCTTCGAAGCTCTTGTCGTCTTATCAAAGGGACGAGTCGTCACCTTAATGCAGAGTCATGAATGATGGCGACGAGCGATTGGTGGGGCTTAGAAGTCCTATCCGACATAAACCTTCGACAATCCATATCGAAAATTTCAGACCGAACAGGACCGCCTGGTGCCGCTATCCCTATCTAAGCTTTACGTTTTACGGATCCAACTTCGAGCCTCGCAGCCGCGCTAGCACTGAACTAAGTAGACTTTCAATTTCTATTATCTCTATATCTACAACGATAGGCTTTACGGTATTAAGCCTGCGATAAGATTTATAGAGAGAACTCTTTTCTATAAGTTCGCTTTAGACTATTTTTACTCAAGACCTTTAGTTATCGAGCTGTCTCGATTTTCCAAATGGTTGTTACACCTGAAAAAGCCTCCACCAAATTTGAGGATTCTTTTCGCTTCCAGATTCCTTTGAACTTGAGCCTGGAAATGTATCGATCCCGCTCAATATGCAGACAAATGGCGTCAACTATATGGTAGACATCAGCAACCTTGACCCCAGCGCACTCCGCTCATAAGCAAATTTGCATTCGAAGCAGTGCGAGGATCAGGATATCGCGACTGACAAGCATCCTGCCATCAGTAAGTGTCTGTCTAGCATTTCTTTCAAGGGATCTGATATTACCTACGCGTTGTGGACCCGCGGCTTTTCAACCGGTATGTCTTGGAGTGTTCATCATCGTTCGCAAGCAAGGAGATAGATCGAAGCGCAACATGTGGATGTGTCAACAGTAGAACATAACATATGATCTATCGTCTATAATGCGAGTGACCTCTAACTCAACTAAGCAAATTGTCTTCTTCATCGCACATGATTGCCCATCCAATTCAACAATCTCGCAAGGCTCCTCAAAGCCTTCCAACGCCATAGCTAGTCTTTCAACCATACTCCGTGCAATCCATACATCCACTCCTTTCCTTCAGCGGTGCAAAACATCCCGTGATCCATACCATGGCTGTAACCCTGGTGCCAGGTGCGTGTAATGGTAGGATGTGGTGGTGGTGGTAGTGGTAGCTGTAAATCCTGTCCGCGCCTAAATAAGTAGTTGTTGTGTCGTCCCCGTTGCAGTAATGTGCAATGATGAAACCCTTCGAAAGAGTGTACCTCTACTCCTTGAGCGTCTTGACTGTCTTGGCGTTGGGAATGGCATTGCCGGGCTCGAAGCCAAATCCCGCAGTCGAGGCACTCGTGAGGCTTCCACCCATGAGTTGCGTGACACCGTGTGTGGTATCGCTCGATGGTGCAGTGTTCTCTTCCGACGAAATGCCGGCAGAGGGAGCATCGCTCGTTGTCGAGCCACCAGTGGAGGAGGCAGCATTGCTGGTTCTATCCGTGGACCCGAGTTGACGTCTCACCATGTTGAAGAGCTGCTTAATGCTGTTGCCAGGCTCGAAGGCGGTGCCTAGGCCTTCGAGGATATCATCATGCGGGCTGCTGAAGTCGCTGCTGAAGTCGTGGGCAGTGACGTCGGATATGGTGCTGGCACGGCGGAGGTGAGTGTGCTCTGAGCTGGGCTTCAAGGTGTTGGACTTGAGGGAGAGGGGGAGAGCGTGGGTAGTTGAGAGGACTGAGACGAGGGTGGTAATGGTGAGTGCTGAGGTGAACTTCATGATAATGGTTGAGGTTGATTCGAGGAAGTGGTGGTGATGTGGAATAGTTTATATTTAGGAGGAGTATAGAAGCGTTGGCTTGACTGAAAGCGAGACGTGGTAGAAGAGTTGTATATAGAGATGTTGATGGGAATTGGAGGTTTGCTTTCTTGATTTAAGCTTCTGGATGATCTTCGATGCGTTGGAGAATTATCTGGGGATGATGTGGGGAATTCGCTGGGTTCTTATAGTCACAAAGCATGAACTGTGGGACTTCGGTCTTACGACGAGGGTAAGTCAAAGCCTGTGTACACGAAGCGCCCCTTAGCTATGCAAGGCGATGATTGACAACAGGGACTCCGCGAGTATGTCGATCGGGAACCGCGCTTACCTATTGAAACGTCATGCATGATGCGGCCAAACCCAAGTCGTACGATTCGAAACCCTGCCCGAAACGCCTTGCTGAGATCGCAGAAAGGGAGAGACAGGATATGCCTCCGCAAAGTGGGGGAGGGTAGGGTGTCCACCCACTCAACGTGCATCGTAGGGCAGTCGGCCCATACGGCCACGCCGATCGTAGCGGTGACGGCAACGCGCAGCACTAGCAGACAGATCGAGGGATTATGAGGTAAATATGGTAGGTGAAACGCGGTTGTTGAGGCTGGCTGGAGCGGCTATCGCTATTGTGGCGCGTCAACCGTTCAAAGTTCCGAACGGTTTGAGGTATTTTGTAGCTATCACGACTTCTCAAGTGGCCAAATAATGCCGACGAGTATTGGCGAGGATGATCTTTACTGAGCCGATCATTCGTCTGGCAGCAGAGCCTCCCCAATTTGCGAACATAGCGATGACGTTCGGGATGATCGCAGCCTTATTCAGGATCGACACTCCTCCTCACGTGGACTTTTGCGTGGAGACCTTCTTGCTCGGTCCGTGTTCCGGATGCAGGCTATGCAATTTTCGACGTCAAGCTGATATGAGCTCGATCTCGTAATGTTCTTGATTGTTTCAGTTACCCAGATCGTGGGAAGTATATTGGAGTAATTGCGACATGGAAACTCGGAACAGTGCATTATTGATGGAACCGACGGTCTCACGTGGAAGAATGGAAACATTGAGAAAGCATGTTACCACCCCGTGATCACTGTATAGCCTTCTATTCCTGGAACGATTCTTGAGTAATCCCGCTGGGTGTGAAGCCTAGTCTGATGGCTCCGATTCCGGAGATCGTGACCTTGACCTTGACATTCGTACACGTATTGCTGCAGGACCGATTGTCCTTCGATGAATCTCTCTGACAAAGTTGAAAATGAGAGCGGATCCTCGGCGGAGACCTTGCTCGACGCACATCGTGTCGAAAATCTACGCTTGAGGTTGATCGTTTTCCACCTAAGCCTGATATTTGCAACGTCTACACAACTAGCCTCAGCCACTGGGATCGAACGTAGAGTACTGGATGTTCAGCCTTAGTAGAGTAAACCAGGCTCTGGGCTATGGGCAAATAGAGCCAACAGATGCACAGCGTTTCTGAAGCACAGCCTGCTCTACGCCAATAAAGAATGTGTTGATCCCGATCTCCGACTGAACCGATATCGATATCCCACATCGTGACGGTTTCGGGGACCGGTATCGTGACAAATGTATTAGCACGGACAAAGCGTGTAAAGGAATATTCTAATAGGCTGAGCATCTGCCGGCCCCCACCATCACCTCGAAAGCGAGATGTATAACTTCAATGCATCGGCATCGGAAACAAGGATGGGAAACCTACACAATCTAGACAAAGATGCATACCTGGGTTGCAGCACCCCAGGCTTGAGTACAGTGCATTATGCAGCTCCGTCCGTAGGCATCTTACGCAGGAGAAGGTTGTGTAAGCTTTGAGATGTATCTTGAAGCCACCAAGTACAATCGTGGAAGGGCGCAATTGACTGGCTAGGGCTTAAGAACGCCCCCACGAATGCATCGACCTCGAGGTTTTTAAAGATGGATTGAATCGCCATCGAAAATTTCGATCTTGAAAGTGGAAAAGCCTGGCGAGGGTAGAAGCCAACTATGGTCCCTGAGATTTGGAGAGATCAACGTCCACTATTTATGCAGATGTGAAGTATAAACACCTATGAATGAAGGGTTCAGTCAGATGGCTTCAATGCTAGCCAACGCAGCATTGGAGCAAACGCGGTCTTGTACTGCTAGCATATACGAGTCTCTTCCGAACGTGATGCACATTGACTTTGAGGGATCCTCGAGGGATCTTTGAGAGACCTTTAATCAGCGAGAATGCGCCTTGAGCAATTTGTTTGTGAGATGCCGGTAACGGATCGACTTTCAATCCTAGATGGTATCCACAATGAGATCGAGAAATGTGGAAATAGATAACCCAATATCAAGAAGTTGAGCAGCAAATGCATCGGACCCGGCCCCTGAAGACCGGAGAGAAGCGAGTCCGAAGCGGAGGTAGCAGACTCAATGGGAGCTCCTATACTTGATCTTGCCATTCTAAGTGGGTAGAAGAATTGACCTTGGCGAGTCCAAGCGGATTTTATTCGGTTCTCACAGCGCTTTCTCCCCAAAGGCGCTAGCCGACATATGGAAGAAAAGTCTTCGACTAAAATGTATTGACGGCACGGTAGCTAATTGATTTTATTTCATGACTAGCATCACGATGCCAAAGACCTTTCGCCGTGGCGAAGCGCTATAGCATCTGGATCTGTGGGGATTGATTTTGCTAATGTGGATGGCAGCAGTATAACCGTTGCAAAGAAACTTTGATCGTAGTCAATTGCGTCTTAGCAACCACCGGCTCAATTGAAGCCACAGGGGTAGCGGCAATCGTGAGGAGTTGAGAATCACATTGTTCTACCTCGACATCGTGATCACACACTTTACCCTCTACCTTTAGCATTGAACGTCTTCAACGGGTCCGACTTTCGACCCGCGGGCTTCTTCCCTTTGCCCTTCATACGATTTTGCATCCTTGCCCTCCTGATCCTGTTATCATTAGTCTTCCTCAGTCCAACAAAGCCGATGTCTTCTCCAGCGATACCCTTGTTGCCGTTGCTCGGCATCAAGTATTCCGGCACATGCTTTAGATGCGATTGAATCCTCGCAGCCCTGTTCTCGCCGTCGTGCCTTAAATGGTGTAAATCCTCAGGGTTCTCTCCGAAATGCCGCTTGAGTTTTTTACTCTTTAAGAGCTCCTGTCTGAGCTCTCGAGTGCGTGCTTCACGGATCGCGATGCGTGTTATTGCTCGCAAGGCATCGCTCATGCGGTAGCGGAAGGCATCTACCTGTTTCATGTCGAAGTAGTAGGGCTTCACTTCCTTTCCTTCCTTTCGCTGTTGTTTGGTGATCTTGTCGAGGACTTCTTCGTCGTGCTCAGCTGAGGAGATTGTGGTTGACTTGTGCTTATGGTAGTGCTCCGCAGGCACCACAAACGAGAGAGCCATCCCGGTCTTGCCGGCTCGTGCAGTTCGGCCAATCCGATGGGTATAAGATCTCGAGCATACTGGAAGATCGAAGTTAAGGACACATGCGACATTCTGGAAGTCGATGCCGCGCGAAATACCATACTCTTTGCCCTTCTTGCTCTTCTTTTGCTGCCTTTTCGGAGGTTTTGTTTGCTTTACCTTATTATCGGAGGCCTCATCTTCATACCCGACGCCATTCGCTTGGGGTGCGGATGGATCGGCAACATTCTTAATTGTATCAGCGTCATTTGACATGTCTGGTCCCTTCTCGCCGTCTTTGGCATCCGCGGAAGATTGGGTTGTATCTAACACTTCATACTCGTCTGAAGCTATGATAATGTCATAGACGTTCTTATTGAACTCCTCCACCACGTGTACACGCGAGTTGACTGGCAGCTCGGAGTTTAGAATGCAGCTTTTGATTCCAAATTGCTCAAAGAACAACTTCAATCGGTAGCATCTATCGATATCTCCAACGAAGATGATGCATTTGCCTTTGATCAACTCGAGTTTAAAGATCACGTAGGCCAGGAGGAACTTCTCATCCTCTGCGCATTCCACAACGTATTGGCTCACGCCTCTCTCGTCATCTACATCCTCTTTCAAGTCTAGCACGACCGGATCTCTGCAGAAGATTCCTTTCAAGGTGTTCACTTCCGTGGTCAAGGTCGCACTCATCAGAAACGTCTGCACACCTTTCGGCACTGCCTTAGCGATTGATTGTAGATCCTCATCATATCCGTATGAAAGCACTAAGTCTGCCTCGTCTATCACTAAGTGTGCAAGCTTGTCCACCAATAACGCTGCAGTTTGCAAATTCTGAGCGGCACGAGCCGGCGTCGCAACAACTACATCTGGAGACTCGGCCAGCAATGTCCGCTGTACAACTTCTGAAACCTTCTGAGTGAGATTGACACACCGGATGTCCTTTGAACAAAATGCTGAAAACGTAGAGACCACCTTGGAGACTTGCTGAGCCAACTCTCGAGTGGGGACGAGAATCAGCGCGGCAGTAGCTTTATCGGTGTTGATGCCGGCCTTTTTCTGGAGTATGGATTGTAGAATTGGGAGGACGTATGCGGCAGTCTTGCCTGAGCCAGTCTTGGAGCGAGCTGTGGGGCAGGTCAGTCGCAGCTACTTCCATGGACGGACGGGCACCTACCCAAAACGTCTCTATTCTCGAGAGCGAGTGGTATACCCTTGGCTTGCACTGGAGTTAAGCTCGAAAAGTTCTCCTTCGCGATTGCTTGAAGCAGACGTGAATCAAGCCCCAGGGCGCTGAAGGTAGGAGCTGCTGGACTATTTTTGGAGTCGACAGCAGAAGTCAAGTCCTCTGCCTCTGCGGCCGTAGGGATATTATCGTCGTTCAATTTGCGCTTCATGGCTAAACTTCAGCTTTCTGAGCAAGGACTAGTAAATCTGTGTCAATTCTATATCTGAAATGTTTCGCTGCCATAGGGCTGAAGAATCTTGGCATACGCTGACTAATCAGGGCAGTCGCCATGTTGCCGAGTGCGACCACGTAAACATGGCGTCAATCCCCGTCAGCCCATGTCGGACTTGTCGTCTCTCGATAGTCCTCCACCGCTGCGGAAAAATTAGCATCAGCTAGACAGCTGTCTCACATCGCCTTAAAGAAACATCCTGCACGGTCGAGGTCCATAGCGGCTCTAATACCATCAACATAGCCGCATGAGCTGGCATTGACTCCTGATTAACCGAAGCTTCGGCTTGTAGGCAACCTCCAAAAGATTCATACCATTGCATATCAGCATGGCTCCGCTCTCACGAGCAGGCTCATACCTCGCAATAAGAAACGTTGCAAAACCACCTCAGAATCCTAACTATAAGCCTGGGGCTGGTACGATTGATCCACACCACGTCAACAACCACGGCTTCTTCGCACTGTTTGCACTCCTCGGCTTTGCCTTCGTGCTTGGGGGTGTCTGGTTCTTCTGTGTAGCGAAGAATGGCGGCTTTCATTTCAGAAAGGGCGATTGGGATGATTACAAGAGTACGGTCTTGAGAAGAAAGGGACCGAATGGTACTACATTGAGCGGCGCTACCAAGACAACGCGGCTGGGTGGTGGAAGCGTCGTAGCCAATGGTGGGGAGGCAGAGAAGGGCTGGAAACGTGGTGTGCAAATGGGACGAAAGAACAACAGCCCCAGAGGCAACAAGAATAATGATGATCAAGACGTGCGAGCATACAGGCACGAGAAACCTGCCAAAGTCGGTGGTCTAAATCGCGAAGCAGACGGTATCTTCAACCAGGACTTCGCTTATTCAGACAACACCTACTCAGACACCATGTCTGAGCCAGCACAAGGTATTCATATTCCCATCAACACGCCCAAAGCGAAGAAAGCGAACAAGACTGCCACACCAACTACGCCCTCGCCAAAGAAGGATGCTAAGAATCGCTTCTACAACCAGACCCCTGGCTCTAATGTCTCAACTGACTCGCAACGGCCATTGCGACCCAATGGGCAATCACCAGGCGAAACTAGCACGCCTACTCGTTCGAGGCAGCACTCTCCCACAAAGGCCAACACGAGGAACAGCGTGCCAGGCAACTACTACACTGAGCCGTTGGACTTTGACAGCCGATATAGTGCCAGCAACAGCGACGCCGGACGCACCGAGGACTCTAGGGGCACGAAGGCGTACTTCCATCCTATCGCGGGCCTAGGGACTGAGGGCAGAAATGCGGGCGGCGGCTTTAGGAGAGGAAGGGGAAGGAGGGATAGCCTAAGCGATAGTGAAGGCGAGACGGGTACGAACATGAGCTGAGGATCATGATATGCGTGTTGGATTTGGCGATCTTGAATGAATCATATGGAGCCGAGAATGTTTTGCATTAGGAGCGAAGGCAAAGCGAATCGCATCGAGCTGCTTGATGAACGACTGTATGTAGCATATTAGTAGATGACCACGTTGACCTCCAAAACATACGCTTGTGCTTCGAAGACCTCGAAAACTACACAAGACAATTAAAGTAGCTGGGGCAGAGTGGATATATCCTTTCATTATCACTACCTATCTCACCAAATACAGCCAGAGATATCAAGCAATCAAGCAATCACACACCGATCCATATTGCCCGCTTGCTCGCTCGCTCGCTAGCTCGCTGGAAGAAAGCACCAATCGCTGCATGATCCATTCCATCGTAGGCCGTACAGACATCTCATCATCATTCGTCTGAAATGTTGAAGGTAAAGACTCAAAGTCGCCATATTCGCCAGACTGGCCAACCCAAAAGTACTTTTGATGGAAGAACTTTTGAAGGAAGAGACCAAGCCAGCTGTATAGAGTAGAACGGGGAAACCGAAATGTAGTCCAGATATTTCACCAAGCATATCGCGATACAGCTGTAAATCGTTATGGTGTACCCTCCTTCTTTTTCCGTTGAGTTTCTCATCTTTCGTCCTTGCCCATCACACTCAATCCACTCCTACTACCGCGCCGAATCCTCGTCGTGATACGCTCCCTTATAGTTACCGGTTCGCGTTTGGGTTCAGCCTCCTCGATGACTTCTTTGGGCGCCGGCGCCCTGCTTGTTGTTCTCACACGCTCTAGCTCTCGCACTCCCTGGCCATCATCGACGTAGGAATATCTTCTTGTACTTTTGGCTCGCGCAGGAGGCCGGGCGGGCACAAGGTTCCTGCCGCGAGCACCAATGTTCAATTCCATGTCTCCTTCACCGTCTTTGCTCTGTCTAAGGTTGATCTTGCGCCCTTCGGCAGCATTGCCTTTGAACTCAACGTTTACGCCTTGAGAGGCGTTGAAACGCATAGCCAGGCCGTCATTGTCTGTACCACGGCTTTTCATATCGCTGCTCGGACGACGAGATTTGCTATCATTGCCAGACCTGCTACTGCGCTTGCTTTTCCCACTCTTTTCGCTCTTCCGACTACTTGTCTCGCTACTTTTGCTGCTTGGATGCGTCTTCTTCCTCTTCATGAGCGCATCGATGGGTATGTCGGTTTTTAGTGTGCCAGTGCCTTTTGAGCCAATGTACCCTTCGACTGATTCTTCTAGGTCTGCCAGAGACGCGTGACCGTAGACGGAGCTGCGTCGTCTGTTCTTCGCAGCATTGCTTTCGATGCTCATGCGGCGCATCCCATGTTCAATACCTTTTGTGCTAGGGATTTTTTCCTCGCTCGTCTTAGCATATTTCGTGAGGGTAGGTCTAGCACGCTCATGTTCCCTGAACGTCTTCTTCGTGGGACTACGGTTGCCAACATGAGCAGCTGTACTTTCATGACCGCTGCGGTAGTGGATGGCTGGGCGGGCGTCAGATGTGGTAGCGAATTTCTTGATGGTCGGTCGAATCGGGGCGGGAGGCTTGGGTGGTGGTGGAGGTGGAGGCATTCTGCGATGAGCTTCATCTTCTGGAGAGTATTCTTCTGAGGGGGTGAAAAAAACCCCGTGATATGATGGCTGGCGAGATGGAGGGCGCGGCTTGGGAGCAATCGTAGTATATATTGGCTCGTGTCCGTACTCGATGATTGGTGATGAAGTGGGGTAGATCATGGATAGAGGACGAGCAGGAGGTTGGGCGGACGGCCATCGTTGAACGCGGGGAGGAGGCTGAATTTCGTATGGCGCGGGTGGAGGAGGGATAAATTCTTGAGGTTGGCGTATTGGTTGCGGTGCTGGAAAGTAAGACGCCTGTGGAGGAGGAGGGTAGGAAGGTGGTGGGAACACTGGCGCGGCGGAGTATCTCGGTGATGGTGACGGTTGAACATATGTGGGCTGTTGCATATAGATTGCACTGGTCTTGGGTACGGGGCTATGAATGCTCATGGGTCGTCCTCGATATGACTGCGAAACGGCTGGCCGAGGCCGTGGCTGCGCAGGCGCCAGTATGGGCACATCTCGATATCCCTGCGGAGGTGCATATCTTACTGCTTGTGGTGAAACTGGCGCCGATGGCTCCTGTCGCGCTTTCGCACTGCCAGCAGGTGGATGTGATGGCTGCAGAGGTGCAGCGGACCGCCGCGCCTGTGCGACATCTTGGGCTTTTTGCGCAACAGCCTCTTTCTGCGATTTTGATTGAGTCCGTTGCAATGTAGGCTTGTCCGAACTCTGCCGCCTGCTCTGAGGCTTCTTGCTGTCCGCTGTTGGCTTCCTCTTGCTCGCAGCTGTGTTGGCGCTGGTTTTCAAGGGATCCGACCCTGCCTTTGACTCGAGCGACGAATCCGCACTACCCAATGTCGGAGCCGTATGGCTGGAGTAGCCCGAGTCGCTGAATTCATCGCGAACGACTTTGCTGACAGTGAGATCTTGCTTCGATCGTTTGGTCGCACTGGCAGCTTTCTTGGTGCCCGGGAGGGTGGTCTGGTCATCCTCATCATAATCCTCCAAGTAGGCAGCCTGAGCGGCGCGAGGTTTGTCGTTATTGGACATGATCTTGAGCCAGCCTGGCCGTCAATGGCCAGCGCAGGCGAGGCTGCTGGCTTGCCAGAGGTTTGCCTGAATCTCTGTAAGAAACAGGGCGTACGGACGCTTCTTAGTCGCGGCCGAAAAAAAAAGGGAGCGGAACGGGCAAATCGACAATCGATAAGGCTGCCCCACTTCGCGCACGAAGAGCTGATGGTTGTTGATGACGGACACTGCAGGATTCGAAGGATTGCTACATAGAGTACGATGTTTACATGTGACGAAGAAGAATGAATGAATGTTGTAGCAAACTATTCCTCGTCCGAAGTGGTAAGTCACCGTTACTGCAAACTCAATCGTAGGCACAATCCCACGCGCGAAATAAGTTTCAGCTGGGAAGCGCGTCCCATTGAGTCACAAATTTTCAAATCCTCAATCATTTTTATCGGTATTGCGTAGAGAGGGGCTTGCATAAGGGAGAATACGGACGCCTGCGTTGGCAGGCCATCAGCACGTTCATCAAGGCAGCCTGGAAGCTGGAATCCTGCATATTATCCGCGCTGTCCCCACTTCACCTCGAGGATAAGAGATGTCCATGTCTCAAAAATCTGGTATTGTGGTCAAATGTAGGGTTCCTTTCTTTTATCGATTCTTTGGTCACGAGGAGGTTGCTCGCTTGAGATCGGGCAGCATTATTAGTTGCCCTACCTGAAATGCCATCGCTGCCCAAGCTAACATCACTTCTCGACCGACCTGCTAGGAATCAGCCAAGAACAAGCTGATTGCATCGCGATCCTTCCGTGGTGACCTATGCCTCATGAGGAGAGGAGCCGTTCTTCAACCATTCGCTGAGGTTAGCGCAAACGAAGTAGAGCCCGCAAAGTGTGCATTGGTGTTCACTAGTAATAGGATGGGCGAGAGCGAAAAGCGAGACATCTGGGCAAAATTGACGAATTGACGTAGGCTATCTCTGCCCTATCATGCAATGGTGGTGATCATGAGGGCCCTAATCTAGCGTTGTTGAAGAAGCGAATGATTGTGGACGTGCCAACGCAGCACTCCAGCTGCATACCAAACTAGACCGGTCATATATGAATAGTACTGCTGCTGCCTGGAACAAGTCCCTGCGCAAGAAAGGTTCAAGAGAGGATACTTGCATCGAAGAGTGGCGATGGAGCTCGCCATGATGGGTCTCATAGCAAGAGCCATGGATGGATGCTTGGACGGTGGCCAATTGGCTGGTGATAGTCCATAGAGATTGCAAAGATGACGCTCATCGACCACCCTTGAATGCTACTTCATTCCTTCACCACATCTCTTAAGAGGCCATGTGTGAATGAGACTGTTGAAAAGTTGGACACAGTGATCGCCTCTGGCCCTAGCATTGCGACCAAAGATACTCTTTATGCATGCATTTCGCTCGATTCTATCCAAATTTTGCACTTCAGTCTGGGGTGGGAAGGTCCTCAGTCCGCAGGTAATGTGCAGTCGCATTTTCACCGACTTTGATTGAAGTCAGCAAACATGATCGAGAGAGGAATGATCTTCGTTGTCTTCACATTACCTGGAATCTCGATAAAGCTCCCCGCATAGTGTTTGATCGACCAAGATGCAACGTTGAGAGCAAACAGTATCATCCTGACTACCAAATTTCCCTGCTTCTTCATGTACAGCATCGGTTCGGCCGAGCACTCGATCACATCCTAGACACTATCAGCACTTTTCGGCCTGACCCTGGGATCTTAAAGAAACCTCGCTTACCTCTCAACAGGGTTCAAACCGAGTAACTTCATTCCATTGTTGAGTACCTGCCTTGCGGCTTCATACAAAGCCATGCGGGCCTTCTTTACCTCTGGCTCACTGCCAACCACCTGCAACACATCGTAGCTCGAGCTGAGCATGTGGGTCATTTTGAAGAGATAGGTCAATACAGTGGTGGGCTCCAGGGTCTTAAGGGTATTTTGGACGACGTCAGGCCAAGAAGACAATGCGCGGACAAGATTGATAGCGTGAGGTTCGGTCAATAAGGCTAAATCTGCTGATTCGAGATCCTGTAGTGTGAGCTTGGCCTTCCGGGTGATTGAGCAGAGACGAGCGTGGGCATATTGCAAATACGGTCCTGTATCTCCCTCGAAAGATGTCATTCGCTCCAGAGAGAATTCATAGTCGTTGATACTTAGGCAGACGTTAGCTCTTCAAACCGTGGATTGAAACAATTGGAAATGAGCGTACCGTTTGCCTTTCATATCCTGAACCATGACTGCGGTGATGCCAAGCGTGTCTGCTGTTTGCTCCGGATCATGAACCTGCTCGTACTTCTTGTCGTTCTTCCTCATGACTTCGTGCATCTTCTCTCCCACATCACGAAGAATATCATCAAGGAATTTGACTGTACCGCGACGGGTGCTCATACCCTGCACCATGCCGAAGTTGACGTGCTGGCATTTTTCAGCGACTTCGTTGTTGCCCATTAACTCTAAGATTTTGAACAGTTGGGCAACGTGCATATCCTGTTGAGAAGATACCACGTAAAGCATCTTATCGAAATGATACAATTCGTACCGCTTCACTGCCTCGCCGATGTCACGCGTCAAGTATAAGGAAGAGCCGTCAGTCTTTTTGACGAGAGCCTTGCCCAGCTTCTTAGTGTTCTTATCCTTCGATTTTGTCAAATCAACAATGACAGCACCCTTAGAGTCCTCGGAGAGACCACTCGTCCGCAATTGTTCGATGGCATGCTCCATCCGGGACTTTTCTACTTGCGACTCGCCAGAGTACACATCGAAGTGTATGTTGAGTCGAGCATAAGTCTTCTCGTACCTCTCAATGCTCAGATCGCGGAATCTAGTCCAGGTTGCTAAGGCGTCTTCGTCTCCAGTCTCCAACTTCTTGAAATACTGTCGAGCCCTCTCGTTGACGCTCTCAGCTTCCATGACCGCTATCTCCTTCTCTATGTCTGTCGTATCTTTCTTGTGCTCCTCCGCTTGTTTCAATTCCTCTTTCTTCACATGGATTGCGTCCTCTTCTGGCTTAGAAACCTTGTTGATCTCGACGTAGATGTCAAATAGATGACCAATTGGATCCTTTTCGAGCTTTTCCTCGCTGCCGTACATCTCAAAAGCGTTTGCTAGCAACCCGAATTGCCGTCCCCAATCCCCTAGGTAGTTGATTCGCATGACATCCCAGCCTGCTGCATCATAGAGGTTTGCGAGGAATCCACCAATGATCGTACTTCGTAGATGTCCAGCGTGGAACGGCTTCGCAATATTCGGAGACGAAAATTCAACTATTATCTTCTTCTTGCTTGTAGGGTCCGGTTCATTACGCAATCCCAACTTGTTGTTCGTGCCATATTTGCCCTTCTTTTTAAGAATTGATGGTATGACCAATGCCGAGAGTGGCTTTGGTTTAAAGTAAAATTGTATGTTTATGCCGCTCACAACAGGCTTTTCGACCAAATCGGACTCAGGGAACTTCTCCGCGAAGTCTAGGGCCTGCTCCCAAGGCTTCTTCCCTGGTATTCGCAACGCGGGTACCGGTAGTGAAAGGTCTCCCTTGTCGAATGTCTGCGTCCATGCTAACCTATCGTATATCTCATCAAAAGGTTTCCCTGTGATAGGTTCGAGTTCCTTGGAAATGTGATACCGATAAACATCGACGGGGTTGTTGTGGGCATATGCCGCTTTCATGTTGGCTGTAGTCTGTAGGGTCACCATTGATTTTGAGATTGAGTCCATGATCTTGTACGATGATTTGTGTCGTGAGAAGCGTCTCAGCCCGGGAATGAGCATGTAAAGATCAAGGACCAAGTGAGTCAATACGTAACGTAAGGTGTGTTACTCATTGGAGCCATTGCAGTCGGTTAAAAGTAATGCCGGTTTCCGCCCCTGCGCTAGCGCCTCACAGGCGAGGTGTCGATCTCCGCTCTGGACGACCTCAGCTCTTCCCAGCTCCGTGTACTCATGGAGCCTGCGACGGCGATTCTTAACCTGGAGTATGTGCGAGCCGCTCGCTGTCAGGAGTTTTAAGCTTCATGCTGCCTAAGCCAGCTGTCTGCTCCAAGCGATCTGCCTACTCTCCAGTTAGAAGCTTCATTTACTGTGTAGAATGACTTTCGTGAGCATAAGAGTGTGTTTCGAAGCACTGGCTTTTGCTAGTGCGCTGTACAATCAGTTGATTTAAGCAGAAACAAGATTCAAATTCAGTTGTACACCCGTAGCGATTATACGCATCTCAGCGTTGGCATTGAATAGTATGTTGACACCTATGTACTATTTTGTCCTTGTCTTGTTGGGAACATTTATCATCGTGATAACCACATCTGTTCGATTCCAGTCCTCTCCGTCTATCGTCGCTCTGTGAGGGCCGTTCTGTTGCTCATCATTCGCGTACTGTTTCCTGTGCTAAGGCTTGGCAGAAGGGTTGAATACCAAAGAACGCGAGACGCCAACACTAATTGACTCACAGCGATCCTGCACTTTCTCACCCGCTTTCAGCTAGAATGCCATCTCCCCACTTTGCCTTGGCAGCCAGGCAGCCGCCACCATGGGGCTACAAAGCGGGCTCACCCCTATCTTTCTCTTCATCTTTGACATTTATCTTCATACTGCTAGCCCTATCTTCACCCGAATCATTCACTTAGCAGCACTTAGTAATATGTCTTCCCTCTGTGGCTGTTATTACACTGTGTGGTCTCAAGCACACAGCAGCAAGAAACATCTACCTCAAATCGACGTCGTCGCCCATACCACCCATATTGTCCACTGCGTCAAGGATTGTGCTCTCTCAAACCTTCGTCAATCCTTCATCTCTCGAGATCAATGAGTGCAATCATGTCTTTCCACTCTACGATGGCGTGAGGGTTGTTGGCTTCAGCTGCGAGATCGGGTCTCGCACTATTCATGGGGTAGTCAAGGAGAAAACCAAAGCCAAGAAATTATATGATGAAGCTGTTGCACGTGGCGAGACTGCTGGCCTCCTCGAACAGGGTCCGACTTCTGACGTATTTAGGACGATCTTGGGTAACATACCTGCCAGTGAAAAGCTACGAGTCACTATCACCTACATTGGAGAACTCAAGCACGACGTCGGAGCGGATGCGATCCGATTCACTTTGCCTACGAAGATCAGCCCTCGGTACGGGCAAACCAATATCGAGGCACCAAGCTATGGTTCGATGGTATCAGCCAGGAGCATCGCCATCACCGATGGATGAAACATCCCACCTTCAGGAGGTTCGATCGTCGAGTCATCCAATTGCTGTGACACTTGGAAGAACATCGCTTGACTCCGTCGAAGTCTCCCATGTGTCTCGGGCCTCCGCTACCCTCTCATTTGGGACTTCCGCTTTGGACAAAGATCTCGTTCTCGAGATCAAGCATCAAGGCAGTGGCTTACCGATGGCACTGCTGGAGACACATCCGGATGTTTCAGGCCAGTGAGCGCTGATGGCGACCCTCGTACCTAGGACTCCCGCCCAAACCTCTAAACCTGAGGTTATCTTCGTCGCCGATCAAAGCGGTAGGTGCATGGTGCTTTGTAATAAAAAGAATATAGCTTAATGGTAAATTAGGAAGTATGGCAGGTATGCGGACTCAAACGTTGGTCGCTGCACTCAAAGTCTTCCTGAAGTCCTTGCCTGTCGGCATCAAATTCAACATCTGCTTGTTCGGCACTGGCCACACTTTTCTAATTCCGAAAAGCCAGACCTACGCTCAGGACTCCCTCACCAAGGCTCTCGACATTCTCGCTAACCTTAACGGCACTTATGGCGGTACAGAGACCCTTGGCGCCGTCAAGGCATCCATCGAGTCACGTGATCCGACTTAGCCGTTATCTATCATTCTTCCGACCGACGGCGATATTTGGCAACAAGGAAATCTTTTCGAATACCTCAATCAGTCGGTCGCCGCAAGCGAGGAAGCACTTCGCATCTTCGCCCTTGGCATTGGCAATTCGGTGTCCAACGCTTTGATCGAAGGTGTTGAGCGAGCAGGGAACCGCTTCACCCAATCTGTCGGAGAAGGAGAGAAGCTTGATGGCAAAATTATCCGCATGCTTCGAGGCGCTCTTACACCGAGCAATGGCGCCTACGTCATGGAGGTACAATATCGTAAAAGAGAGGATGAGGACTTCGTCCTTGTTGAAAAGGTCACTGACAGCCTTCGTGTCATGATTATCGATGAAGGAGCGTCTCCAGATACGCAACTAGATCGTGAGCTTCGAGAGTCCGTCTTCGTGACCACTCAGAAAAACGAAGAGACGGATATTGCTGTGCCTGACGCCGATGGGCAAGCTCACTACAGTTATCTTCCGACGGTCTCCATGCCCAAACTCCTACAGACACCTCAGCATGTTCCACCCCTTTATCCGCTCAGCCGAACGACTGTCTACATCATAATTTCCCCCGGAGCTGCCCAAGGTACCCCAATATCAGTCATTCTCAGAGGCGTTTCTAGCGAGAATCCCTTCGAAATGAAGATACCGGTAGAGATCCTCGGGCAGCCAGGCACCACAATCCATCAACACGCAGCCAAAAAAGCCATTGTAGAGCTCGAAGAAGGACGCGGCTGGCTCGGACATCCCAAAGACGACAACGAGACTCTCATCAAAGAAAAGTACCGCGACCATATCGAAGCGATGGTCGAGCGCGAGGCTGTCCGCCTTGGAGTTCAGTACCAAGTTGCTGGCAAATACACTTCCTTTCTCGCAGTGCAGTCAGACACCGAAGACCCAGAAAGTCCCAAGTTTGAGATCGCAAGCTTTGAGGGATCCACAAATACTCCCCCATCAGTGATACAGTCATCTAAGCATGTGCTTGGTGGGTCTAACAGCCAACCTGTACACCACAATCGCACGAAACAGACAGCTCGCCAGTCAACTAGGGGCAAATCTCCGCGCAAACAGCTTGCATCAATGGCAGCTATGCCCCCACCGTCTCCGCCTTCTGGCAGTGCAAGCAAGAAAAAGAAGACCGGCACTGGTCGCGGGACCTCTAATAGAGGGGGAGGAGCATTTCGGCATCGAAGGATCTTAGTCGAAGCCGAAATGGATGAAGACGAGGACCAAGATGAAGATGAATAGGTAGGGGTGCCCGAGGAAACTGACCCTCTGCAAAAGATCATCGGGTTGCAAACCTTTGAAGGCTTCTGGGATTTCGATGCTCCTCTTTTGCTAGCTGTTGGGGTGTCTAGCCAGCACAAGGTGCCCGAGGGACTGCGTTTGAGAATGTGGGCTACTATCCTCGCAGTAACTTTCCTGGAAGGGAAGATGGACAAGGAGAAGGAAGTAGGGGAAATGGTAGCCGAGAAAGCTAAGCAGTGGCTGGCTGGCACTAGCGTGGAGGACGGAAAGGTTATACAAGGTTGGTGGGAGTGGGCTGGGAAATTAGTTCAGGGTGGGGAGCAAGCCGCTTAACGGCGCCGAGACAGACGGTAGATCTGGTGATGAAGTCGTTTGCCTCCCTTCTTTGGTTATATATGTAGCTTGAGGGGCCTATGCGGTTTAAGGAGTACGACAGCAAAAGTCTTTGTCAAGGCTGAGAAGTAACATCACAGACTTCGTAGATATTGTGTCTAAGCTCGATGGGGAGGCGGGAGAAGAGCGAGAATGGTTGTGTTGGAAGACTAGACAGTGGCTCGCCGGAGCCTGATGACGTCGCGAGAGGATTCGTCTGGCCCAAAAGAGGCGTCGAGATTGGTTGCATCCAGGTGTCTAGCGCTTCTATAGGAGCAGACATGGAAGTTATGCAAATTGTGTTGAAGAGTTGAGAGGTTGGAGAAAGATGGAGAAGATGTACAGCAGACGTACAAAAAGTATTAGCGTGAAATGTGACACAAAAAGCGTCGACTTGCACAATGCGTTCAAGTTGTACAAAGTGCATGTTTTCCAGTATATATAGGAGTCTATGGCTCCGGCGATTCTGACAGGTCTTCTATATCTACAGTCTAATGACCTCGTTATATAGGCTAGTGGCAGGACAGGTTCCTGAATGGTTGCAGGATTGCGTGGTACCTTGGCAAGTATTGTGATGGGTTAATTGCAAATTTCATGACAAATCGAGACGCTTGACTAATGTGTCGTGCACAGCACTTACCAGTTTTCATTAAAGCCATAATCTAATGGTAGATGTTCAGACGCTTCTTGTAGCTCGCCCCAACTCTGCTTCCAAAGGTACAAAATCGGACGGGAACGCAAGAAGCGCAATCCACGCAGGGTCCAAGGGACCTCGGAATGAGTCTATAAGGCGATGAACGATTACCTGGAAAATCCGGCGATTATGCCCATAGTATATCCTCGTCTTGAACATCACCGCCGTGTTGCACTTGTTCCAGGCTCTCATGCGTAAATCCAGACAACGTTGTTTGCATTGACATAGGGCAGTGCCTTCGCATTGGGCAGAGAGATATTTCAACACTGCCGGGTCGCTCAGTCGCATGTGAGGGCATACCTGGATATCGTGCCGTTTCAGAGCTTCTGTGACAAAAGACTTGGGATAAGAAACACAGTCCTCGGCCTCGAGGAAAGGGAGGACGAGCATTGAATGACCGAGCATGATGATATCATGCAGATAGTCATCGCAAGCTTGGACTGCATCTCGCTTAGTAGCCAAATAATTCTCAAATTGATCAGAGTCCAGAACAGTGTGAGACAGATCCAGTGTCTACCTTGTCTTCCAAGGCAGAGGTGAGCCCCGCCATATTCTTGGATCTCGATAGCCGAAAAATACTAGACGGGGTGGATTGAGCAGCAAGCCACTGTACACGGCTTGTGGTTGGCGAGATCCTAACAACCAAGTCCGTGGTTGGTAAAAGAGAGCGTCTCGATCGAGCACGCAGAGCAACTCCAGTCGCTCCGGATCTTTGAATTGCCCTGGTTGTTTCTCTAGCACGCTAGCTCTGTCTATGCCGCCAATGAGACGGGGGTGGCGCAAGTGCATGTAATTTTGCGAAGTCTTTCGTACTGTAGCTGAGGGAGTGGTATAGTTGACGAGACACGTATTTGAGGGACATGAAGCGGCGCTGTTGACTGGAGTAGCTCTGGCGGCAAGGTCTATTCAAATTATCCATGACCCTGAAGGCAGGAAATTCTTCCTCTGACAAGCCGATTGACGAAGAATAAAACTGGCGATACTAGCTGTATCATTCTTCGAAGGAAGATTCCAACATAACAAGTTCCACGCCTTCAATATCTTTCAGAGCTAGCGGAGGGAGTATGTCTTTCATCCAATTGGTCTTCGCTAAATCCTAGGAGCCAAGAATTGTGAACAGCCAGTGCCAGGTGTCTCACCAGATGAGAATTGCAAGACTCTGCGGGCCCCAAACGTAGTTGAGCGACACATGGCTGCTCGGCGGCAGATAGCTCAGCGCATTGAGAAGGAGCTCGCTCGGAAGGGTCTGAAGGCCAGCCACTACGCAACCTTTGGGAATTGCAGAATCTTTTGCTGGAATAGTGTCGTCTTCATGTGAAGATGGGAAAGCTTTATCACTTAAACTACCAGACGGTGTGGTCGGAATGTCGACTTCTTAAGACAGATTACTCGAAGATTAACGAGGATCGACCTCATACCACCATATAGCGTCCACGTCATCCTCGCGATCGTCCCCACAGGCAATTTGGCCTACCGAGGAATCTTTATCAATACTGGGTGTATTGGATTTGGAAGACCGGGTACAAGACAAGGCGAAGCCCATCGTGAAAGGAGATTCTGGTGCCGAGATCAGATAAGGTAGTACTGTCAGGATTAACTCACTCTGCAGCCAAGAATACTATACACTCGGTCACGGTTTGGAGAGCCGCAAGATCTGCTGGGGAAGGAGGAGGAGCGCAGACGTCAGTGGTCGAGAAGCACTAGCCAATTTCACCCCAAAATGGGTGCCGCACAGAGCCTCTAATGTTTTCTTCTCCATCAGGCTATGCAGCCAAGAGTTGGACCTGCTTCTTCTCAAAAGTAGTTGTCATACACACGCGCAATGTACTGATTTGATGGGAAAGCATATTGGAAACCAAAAACTAGAATACGCGAACATACGAGACGGTAAAGATGCCACTGACAGGGAAGATTTTGGGACGCTAGAGTGCCTTACGGAGCTAACCCTAATTGACTGTGACGGTTCTCGTGAAACCGGCAGTCTCTTAGGCGATGTTGTTAGCTGCCCCACTAGTGGATGGTTGTTCATGGAGGTGAGATCATCTAGTTCGTTCTCACGGTCAGCAAAGGGTGGGAGACCTGAACGGGAGGGACTACCTTGGACGGAGGTCTGGGGGATTGATGGCCGTGCGTAGCAGGATGATGTCTACCAGCGGCGTGGGTAGCTTATTGAGAGGTTTGGGCAAGGCACATATTCAATTTTCTGCCAGATGCTCAGGTTGGGCAAAGCTGGGAAACTTTCTTCGGGAGCAGTGAGTAGTTTTTGTAGTCCCATTCACCGGATGGGGATACCGCTATATTGAGACCTATTCTTACGACTTATCAGCGCCGCAAAAGCTGTTACTGGCCATTCAAATGTACCCTCGTTATCCAGTTTGATTGCTAACTCGAACCCCCCAGCCCTAAGAAGGCCATCTGCCTTATGAACTCAAGGGGGTTCAATCTATTGGGTGGTAGCCTTCGCGACTGGGGCAGAACATATCTACGTATCTTATAAGCTCACCCCCAAAGGTATACACAGTGAGGGCAGCTACCATCACGCGCAACCGGATATGAAAACTGTGTGGATCGAGACAAGTCGTAAAGAGTAAGCAGACTCGGGCAAGGGCCCTAGACTCGTCAGGCTGTGGAGCCTAAACAAGAGGTAAGTCTGATGGCTAATCTGTTCCATCTTTGATTTCTAAGATATCTCCATACATCTTTTCTCCGATGCAGCTCCCTCATATTGCGGGACGGGTGGTGGAAACATTCTCCTCGAGATGTATTCGTAATAATTCTGTTCGGGATTCCGAGCATCCCGTGAACCGTGCTGTTGATCTGATGGAGGCACAAAGTCCTGTGCTTCGTCAGCCAGACCCTCTGTTCATGACCCGCACAATCGTGAAATCTGATATTGATCGATAAACGCTTTGCTACATCGTAGTCCTGCGAGAATATCGCACAATTATGTCGATACCGTTCCCCTCCCTCCGCCACATTACTTGATCATGAGCAGGGTGCTTCTTGTCGCGCTTGAGACTTTTTGATGCTGTTACACGCGTATTGTTGAGCAAAAACCTTAGGCGACCCGACGGCGATCCCTTTACGTTAGCGCGACTACCCTCAAGAAAGCGTTTCATTTTGTCTTTCTCTGGCTGTCTCCATCCGAGGGAGCGGTGCAACGAGGCGATGGTGTTCCCAGTATGTAGTACGCTTTCTAGGATCACGAAGCGTATGCCAGGCTCTGGCAACGCTCCAGAAGTAAGCCTGGTGTGCTTTCTGCTTGGAATAACGAAATTGTCCAAACCTCTGGCGATTATTAAAGTCGTTGTCGGATAATCAAAATCGATGGAGCGGCAGTGCTATGTTCAGATGTTGTCCATACCCAGGGCACTCTACCCCTGACGGTAAGTAGATTGTGGGATCCTTTTCCCGCAGAACTTGAAAAACTAGGCAGCCCCACAATTCTAGAATGTTGAGGTGAAGATACGAGTTCTGGGAGTCCGTTGCGAAGGGTTCCGAGAAGACAGCAAAGAGTTGTTCATGGTTCCGGATCGCAAAAACGATAATGTAAACTGGGGTGCTGTGATCTGTAGAATGAATCGTGGAGCTTTGCAACCCTGGGTTTTATATTGGACGATTGACCAATGGGGAGCCAATATTTGGTGGGAACGCACATCTGCCAGATGATACGCTTAATTATTCCAACCCTTTGCATATCAGCATCGCCTTTGATCGCCGCAAGACTGATCCATGATGAGAATAGATACCAGCTGTAAACGGTGAGACAACCTACGATTTCTCGGAGCATGGAGCATGTTGCCAAATTTGCCAGAACTCATTTCGAAGATGTTGTACCAAAAGAGCCTTGACACTTAAGCCATCTTGCCTAATTGCCTCAGCGTACTCGTGAAACTTAAACTCATGGTTTGAAGGTTTGCCCAGCATTCGGTCTTAACACAGCTTTAGGCTCAAATGACTTTGGCGCAGCATTGCCAGAGTTGGTCTCAACCGAGAAAGCTGAACCCTTGGGTGGATACGGGCTTTCAATTTCCTAAGATAGGTATTCGGTTGGTTCAAGCTCCTTGTGAGTAGCTATTGGAGGAGAAGGTAATTCAAATGGCCTATAGCTGAAGCGCCACGGTTCCGTATCGAGATAGCCCCAGTATTCGCATCCTTCTGCCAAGAGATTTCCCCGTATAAGGAGTGCCGCACAGAGCACAGAGCACAGAGCACAGAGCCTCTATTACTAATGTAGTATATGATGCAGCTAACCTTTGGATCTGCACCGTCTCATGAGAAGAACTAGGACTAATTAGGGACTGCATTCTGCAAACCGAAATGTGGATGAATGAAGATACCGATTGGGCAAAGCTCGGATATGACTCCGAAGCCGAAGACGTCGACATCATCATTGCTAAAGTAACTTCTTTGTAGAGGATTATCAATCTACAAACAAAAAATTTATCCAACTTGCTTACTTTTCATTTCACGCCTAACCTCGCACGAGAGACTCCATCAAACATTCCAGCTGCGACAGATGATCAATACAGCTTAAGAGTCGCGTTGACTACAGACGCCCAGCGTGTCTTATATCAATGCTTCCTTCCCGAACTTGGCTTTACGCCGAATACACTCCGCCTTTCCTCAACGTCCGTGCTCCGCTAGAGCGATAACATCAACTGTTTACTTGACGCCTCGACTACTCTCGTCAACCAGTACATTCATCGAGAAACATCATTCAATATCGCTCACAACCCCAGTGGCAACAATTATCAACCATCCCACCACCTACTTTATCAAGATGCCCCGTCCACAATCCGGACAGCACACCTGCCTCTCCGAGAGCTCAAACTGTCACCCACATAATCCCGTTCGTGAAGAGCCTCAATCCAAACCACCACCTCGAAGAAGCTCTGTTCAATTGGGTTCCTCTCCTCAGTCCTCAGCACAGTCGCTGGTGTACGAGTACACCTCTAGCTCGGAAAATGGGTCCCCTGGAACGCCTGGAACCGATCCACAGCCTAATGAAGTAATTGACGAGAAATCTCTGGAGGCACTTGATGTAGGAAAGGATGACAAAACCTTTGTTGTCCCACCGACAGGCCCAATAAAGAGACGCGCCTCAACCGTCCTGATCTCACAAAGCCCCCAGGACGTCCAGAGAATACTGTCACCTGTCAGAGGAGCAGAGACGACAGAGATCGAGAAGGTCTGTTGTGGAGGAGGATGCTGTTTTTTGAATGCTTTGCAGGAGGATCCGGCCACCAAATCATCCTTACCGGTCGTCCTCCCAGACAATAACGCTTTCCGAAATCTACAACTCCGCCTTGGTCAACTTAGCCTCGACAGCGAACTCACAAAGATTGTCGACCTCCCATCTGAGACCGTCTCATTCAAGCCTTTCTCGTCAGATGTACCGGCTATCACGTCCACAGTGCAGCAGCACCCTCCAACGTTCGTGACTCCCCATCCTCCCTATGAGGTCTACTCCGCCAAGGTCCACCATGCTAGAGAGTTGACAAAACCCGGTGCAGAGAAGAGGACTTACCACTACGATCTCGACGTTACAGATTACCCAGCAGAGAGTGGTGATGTCGACTTCGTCGTAGGGGGAGCTATTGGCGTCCAAGCACCGAATGCCGCTGATATGGTCGACGAGATCTTCGACCTCCTCAATGTCCCGAATTACGCACGTGATAAGCAAGTCATCCTCCAAACAACCAATGGCCGCTGGCCTACAATCTGGGGCGACGACAAACCGCGCGAACTAGTCACCACGCGCCGTGAGCTCCTAACCTGGTGCTCCGACGTGCAGTCATATCCTGCAACCAAGCCCCTGCTCCGATTGCTCGCCGAATACGCCACCGCAGACAATGAGAAGAAAATCCTCCTCTACCTATCCTCCGCTCAGGGACAAGCCGCCTTCTGCGATCTCCGCACAGGCCCTCACATCACCATTGCCCAGCTTCTTCACGCGTTCCCATCCTCCCACCCTCCGCTTCCACATCTACTCTCCGTTCTCAACACGCTCATGCCACGCTTCTACTCCCTATCTCAAGACCCACAGCTTTCATGTACGCGCAAGGGCACCGATTGCCGCCGCTTGATCGAGATAGCTGTCACCGTGCACGAAACGCCCAATTGGCGTGGAGGGCCACGAACAGGTCTCGGCTCGGGCTTCATGGAGCGTATCGCCAAGCAGATCCAGGAAGCTGAGGCTCAGGGGAAAAGAGCGCCGGATTTTGACCTGAGGGTGCCAATGTTCCGTGGTCTCATGGCCAACCCACTCGCGCGCGAATTCGTCACTGACGGCCCCATGCTATTGATCGGCGCTGGCGTCGGCGTCGCACCTTTCCGTGGCTTCGTGCAACGCAGGCTCAAGAGCGCGAATTGTGCGAACAAAGTCTGGGTTTTGCAAGGTGTGCGTGACTCGCTCCTCGACGAACTTTACTCCGGCGAATGGGGCGTGGAAGAAGAAAAAGTCAAGAAAGTCGTCCAGTCTCGACGAGGCGAAGGCCGCTACGTCCAAGAAGAAGTGCGACAACAGGCCGACTTGGTCTGGTTCATCATCAACGCCCTCGACGGCAGAGTGTTCGTCTGCGGCAGCAGTAAAGGCATGGGAGAGGGCGTCGAAAGCGCGCTTGTGGACGTGGCGATGGATAAAGGGACGCTGAGAAGAGAAGAGGCCGAGGAATTTTGGAATAAGAAGAAAGAGGCGGGGCAGTACATTGCTGAGACGTGGTAGTTGTGTGCAACGGAAAGTGGGTGCATAAAAGGCAGAATGATGGCGATGGTACAATGATGAGGGAGGGCATAATGACTTACGACGGCACGGTTGAGAATGGGTGCATTAGATTTGCTTTTTTGCGAAGATTTGATTTGCTCACGCAAGATTGAAAAGTTGTCATTGGGTGCGGAGGGTCTTTGGTTTTGATGGGTGCATTGTAAATAGCTGGGGAGTCGACATATATCAGTAGCACTCAAAATCACATTTACACCAGATCATAGCGTCAATTCTTGATGTCAATATGAAGTATACTGGTCCCATCTTGCGAATTGAATTTGATGGAATGGGATGTATCAATCGGTAATATTATCAATTCTATATTGAATAGTCCCTTTGGAACGCCAAACCTCAAGCTATGCCCCAGCTCAGTAGTGTAACGCCGCCCAATCAGTCTCAGCCCAGTCCAAAATGCCATGCTATGTAGATGAGTCTACTGCTTTATTGGGGTATCAAAATTGCCATAAGGTCGGCACGACGAAGAGATATGTCGCAACATTGGACAACAATATCGGTTAGGTAACTAATTTTTGCTTTTCGAGGCCCGACAGCTCAGAATCTGAGATGTTAAGCCTGCAGCCCACAGGCGATGCTCTTTCCAAATCCATGCCCGAAAGTTTCTGCCCGCCAGAGTGCTATCAGGTTCATTTCGATATTGATCAAGCGCCGGCGCTACAGGATTGGATTAATGGCAGCAAAGACCCCGAGGCCTTGCAATCTCCAGGAATAGCCAAGGCGCATGGAGTCCGGGTGGTGTCTTTGATGGGTAGGCTCACATCCTGCTGTGCTGCAAATCACAAGCTGCCCTCCTTGGCGGGCGGGGTGGGATGGGTGGAATAGGAGTCACTGATTAGACAGTGTCTTTGCTCAGGTGAAGTATCTCGGGATCTCGTCCGAACCAGGTGTAGGCCGTTTGAAAGGATGAGCCTCGGTGTTCCTGTAGTCCAGATAATGAGCCAAGATCGTTGATGCAGAACGTTGGCAGTCACTTACAGCACGTAGTCATCCAGACTCACAACGCTCGGCTCACTGAAGATCAAGAAGAAGTACTTCAGCGTCTCCGCTAGCCAAAAGCTCTCCATCTTATTTTCCTTGTCCGAGTGCTCAATCGTCACATCTTTGATCATCGCATTGGCGTACTCCGTCTTGGTCTGATTGTCAATAGCCTCGAACATCCGCCATGCCGCATCCAGAAGATCACCCTCGCCGCTTAAGCGGTAGTGAACGAAGACAGACTCGATAGCTTCAGGCCTAAGTAGGTATCTCGGATCGTGGATGTCCGCAAAGCCAGGCTGGAGATGTTTTGTTTTGATTTGCCAATCGATGAGCTGCGTATCGCTCATATTCTTCGGATTTCCATTCTCATCCTCGGGTCGCTGAGCACGACTCAGGACACCCTGCCGCCACTTCTTCTCGTCCCAGTTACATTCAGAATTCATGTCGCAAGCTACCATGCCGAATGACTCTGGCATGATACCCGAAGGCATGGCATCGTAGGTCCATATGCAGCCGTCGACAAGTTTGCGTGCCATATTCATGTGCTCGGGATGATCGAAGATTTTTGCGCCTAGGCCTACCATGCCGCCTGCGTAGCAGCTTAGGTGCTGCGCATTAGATTCGCTGATGACCTCCATTGTCTCATCTTTCACCCACGCAGAGCCGGAGAGGAGAATGTCTTTGTTGTCAGGGACCATTGGTTGGAAGAAGATGTTGTTCATTGCGGCTGTGATTGAGTAGTCGTACATGTGCGGCAACAGGTCGCCTCGGCCGCCTAATAGCATGTGCAGTTTTGGCATGTATTCGTAGAGCGAGTCCGCCATAGCGCCGAGTGTGAAGCCGGTGGACTGGAAGGTAATTGCTTTCGCATTCATAACGGTGGGCCACAAGCCTGGTAACTTTGTCTCGCTCTGCGCCGCATTGAGCTTCTCTAGGATCCGAAGGATTGCGTCGAAGTATTTCATGTCGCCAGTCAGCTGGGAAAGCCTCGTGAACTCCAATGAAAGAGACCCGATCTCAGCGATGAGCGTGTTCTCACTTGCTGTTTGATCGCCGCCTTCGAGTACTTCCTTCCACTTCAAATGGGTGGCTGGCATGTGGTTGGGCGTATCAAAGGCAACGTATATCAGCTCTGCCACTTCAACCGCTTTGTCCAGTAGCACGGGATAGGCACCATTGCTCAAGTCGTATGCGCCGAGGAAGCCGCCTAGATAGCGGATAGTTGTCTCGAAGATATTGATCGCCTCTTCCGTCGTGGTCGTGAAGTCGATGTCTTTGCATGCATCAACAGCCTCTTCAAAGTCCTTTGTCATCCCCATTATCCACAGCGTATCTAGTGTATCCACCAGTGTAGCAGCCCATCCTGAAAAGCTCTGTGTCGACTTGCCGTCGAGGGGGGACAGCTCGTCTTTCAACCAAGCATGTTTCTTGTAGCCCTGCCATGCATGCTCGAAGCTTTGCCTGACTGCCTCAAGTCTATCCAATCGCCTCACTTTGTCCTCTTCTGACTCGTCTTCTTTCTTGAACTCATGCTGGCATTTGGGGAGCTCCAAGGGCAAGCCGTGGTTAAATTTTGCGAACGTCTTTAATGGGTACTTCTGGTGGAATACGCGTGATCCGAAAATCTTCTGCCCGCTCGAAAATCTGTACTTTGTCTCTGGGAGGCCGCTCTGTACAAGCTTTGCATTTCCACTCTTCTCTATCTCTGTCTTCGAGCCAGGAGCGGGGTTCTCATCGAAGGCGATGTTGGGTGAGATGCCATCACTGGGGTTCGACGTTGGCTTCTTAGGCCTCGTGAGTATGCCCGCTTTGACCTTGGCGAGTGCTATAGGAGAGGAGATGTTGGGCAAGTAATTGATGCTGTTGAGGTACCAAACGCCGAAGAGAAGGATGGAGACTATAATAAGCGAGGTGATCCGGCTGCGGGGATTGGAGATGAGCATATTGGCGTTTCACGGATGGTTCGCAAGGACAGAATTGGCGAGATGAGGAGATATCAGGCTTCCCATACTTGAAGGATGCGAGGTGTATCCTTCGTGGATGACATCGAAAGGCTTTATGGGTAAGGGAATGCCCTTGCGCAGAGGTAATTCAATGCGGATAAGACCGCTATCCCTATATGAGCCATGACTTATGCTGCGGGTCCAACTTCCAAATTCCAGGCTCGCCTTTCCTCCCAATATTCTGCAACTTTGAGCCTTTCTAGGTTGACGGGCAGAATGTTCGCAACTATCCATAGAAAATTATTACGTACACCGAACTGCTATTAACCTATTATGATTATTCGTGAAGCTACTTACCGTACTTTAAGGGCGGAAGGGGGTTTTTCGTAAGTATCCCTAGGCGATCTTCCCTATGGCGAGTATCGCTGTTAGCTCGTTAGAATACAAGTATTAACGTAGAAACGCAGCCGCGAAATATCGTTATTATATGAGTATTATTTACATCGGTGCCCTAGCTAATACGTACCTCTTGGCGCTCTTATGGATCGAAAATCTCGTTAGAATTTAATAGCTTTTAGGGCTATAACGCCAAGATCTACCAAGCGTGAATACGAAGTAATCGGGTGTTAAATACTAGAATAATTATCAACGCTACTAAATTTCTGACGATAGGTTCGAGCGATTCAGCTGATTTTATCGCGAGGGTGTTCCTACGTCTATAGTTTAGGGGTAGGGGTAGGGTACGCTACGCCCAAATACTCTTACGGGCAGCTACGTAAATTAAACCCTTTAAAAAATACCGCTAACTTAGCGGCCCGGTACGACGATCTCCTAAATATAAGATCTCGCCAGATTTAAAAGTAGTCCTAGGAGGTTTTAATACTAAACTCTCGTCCTACGCTAGCTCTCCTCCATACCCTGTGTAAGCGTTATCTGACTACGATATCTTATCTTAACAATAGTACTGTAATTATCCTGACAGACTCGCCAAAAACCCCCTTCCGCCCTTAAAGTAGTTTCTTGAATCCAGCGAACCGCTATCCGCTAAGCGCCAGTCCTCTCATTAAGGCACAAAGAAGATCTCTTGGCACTCACAAAGAGGACACAGATCTGCGCTAAGGGTCAAACATTGTTTCTCAAGCAAAAGCAAAACTGCGTCTACACGCCATTAATCTTTGTGTCTGTTTGGCATACTATACACATGAGAAATTCATACACTGTCAACATTATGCTTTAGCAGTGTTGTTTTCCCAATAGCCGACCTAGTCCACTCATAACGTGTCCCATTCACCAAGCCAAAAGATACCAGTACCATTCACTACGTTCGCCGCAACTGCTGTTCTGTCTGTGTGATGAGCGGCCAAAGATAGCCAGCTGGGAAGCTCCTTACATTCAAGCCGGCGGCACCACGGGCGTTCTGTATCAGAAAAGTTTCTTGCGGTGCTATTCCTTCGACAAAGTCGTATTTTTGCTGCTGTGTTGTGCAATCCATGTCCCAAGTCAAAATGAGATATACAAGCCGTATTTACCCCGCCTGCATTGACTGTAATGTTGATAGGCTGGCCATAAATGCCGGCTGCATTGCAGGCCAGCGCTCCCTCGAAGAGAAGCTCGCCGGTTTCGTCAGGCTCTGCAGAAGATTGCTGATTTGCGGGTCACAGTTGCGATTCATGTCGCCAAAATCATCCAGATTGAAGGCTGAGGCATAGTTGCCGCTATACCACCATGAATCATAAACGTTCTGTTCGTCGTACCATTTGCAGTCGATATCATAGTTCAGATTGGTCACATTGGTGTCCTTCTTTTGTGGGTTCGTCCCTCGTCCTATGACACCATAAATCCTGTTCCCACTGAGTGCAGCAGAAATCAGGTATGCGTTGAATGCAAAGTAAAGGTAGTTCGACTGATCTGGTAGGGATGGTGGTAGTGCAGTGAAGCTGCCTTGCGAGGCGAAAGCCAGAAATTCGGTCATATCAGCCATGACTGAGACTAGGGTTTGATTGAGATTACCTTGGACGGGTATCAGTATTGATTGAGCAAAGCTGGCGCTCAGGTCTGCGAATTGGACGATCTGTGAGGCCGAGTCGTCCGTGGGAGAAAGGAGGCGTCCAACGTTAGGCACGGGACGTTCAAGGCGTCGACACGACCTGTGCAATTGCTTGCCATTCGGAACTAAAAGCATTATGTGCTGCGTAAATGCCCCGCGGTCGAGGTAATAGGGCGAATACACTCTGAAGCGCGAGCCAAACATATTGAAGAACGACCGGTGTCCTTGCCGGGATGTCAATGAGTTGTACAACTTGACCAATATTGTCCGCAGCGATTGAACCGGAGTTGCCTACTGCGGACCGCCAAGAATAAAAGAATTGGTCTATGGCTAAGGCGATCACAAGTCAGCGTGGATTCGTCACAAGTTGCAGATTACACGCATACCGTAGAGATTATAAACGACGTAGAAGACCTCGGCATTGGTAAGGAGATTGACGGTTAAAGACTTCTGTGGGGCATCACAAGCACCGGCAATTTGAGAGCAATCAAGGTCTGGGAAGCCAATTTGCCTCGAGAAACATATTAAGAAGCCCACATACTCGTAGCATTTGTTGGAATTAACGGCAGACCAATCTTGAACCTATTGGGTAAGGTTCAGCTCATCCCAGCACCTATTCGCTCACCCAGTCGTAATATCCTTGCAAACGACCTGAGCTTCGTCGACATACCCTGGTTGGACGATAGATTGAAAGGCTAAAGCACCGGCACCGTTTAGGTATGCACAGCCAGGTGCAGCTGGAAGCATGCGGCATGAGTGCGCTGGAAAGATGAATAAGACGATGCTCCCTTACTCAGAATGGTCTATTAGCATGGTCTTTTGACATCTAGAAACTATGCTAAGTATATACCTTATCTTCGGTGTGTCCGCCTCAGCAAGATGAACGGAACCTTCCTTGCGTAAGGCTTATTGTTGCTTGATAATATCGCCACCATCCATTCTAAAATGGCGAGACGAAATTCTCCTCAAGTATGTCTTCCTTCAGTATGATCACCCCTTGGGTCTCACTCGCGCTCTCCATAGTGCCAGTACTTGGTGTGCCCGCAGTGATCGATGCTCGGAACGATATACGACGTTTCTATGCAAGTCAGACGATGCCCAGAAACAGCTCAAGACAGCCATAGCTTCTCAAGCGGGTGGCCTTTGTAGCAGCTACATCCGTCTGCCATTGAGCACTGCAATGTGAATATATCTGATACAATACCCTTCAAAAGTAGAAACTGACCGGAAGCCCAGTGTGGCGGTCTTCAGCTCTATGGTGATAGTACCTTGTTTGGACGCCACATTTCCGCCTTTCAAAAAGCGTAATCTCGAGCCTAGAAATCACCCAACAACGTCAGCCACGGTACACTCCACAACATTACACCCATCAACCACAAAGGCCCCAATCCAGACCAAAGCACCTTGTCCAAGCAATGTCTCCAACTATCTCTCATAAGCGAGCATAACCTCAAGCGCTTACTCGTGCTTTCTCGGAGTGACAGGTACACCTGTAATTGCACTCTCAAACACAAAGCTTATACGAAGTCAAGAAACCCTCGCTTACCTTTTATAGGCTCCAATTGTGGACCGGAGATGAACATGTGAAACGTTTAACAGTTAGAAGTAGTCGGCGACATAGAATCCATTCCTGTACTAGCTAATGAGCGTTCCCTTCAGACGATATAAGTAGAACATTAAGTCGAACGGTGATTTAACTAGATCTTTGACCAGCCGTTGACGTCCTGACATGTATTCCAGAAACATGGCTAGGCTAGACTTAATGATAGGAAATGACCACACCTAGAAGAATACTATCCTTTAAAATGCTAAGATACTCAGTACTTAAGGTAGAGAATGAGACGGGAAGTCCTGGGGGCGCACAAACGGGTTTCAGCGTACAGTTCGCTTAATAGGGGCGCACGACTCGGTATTTAGATTTATATAGGGCTCTCACCAAGATCTAAGTACCTAATGAGCGCAGAATATCGTTATATAGTCGTCGTTTATCTACCCTTTTATACCTCTTATATACCGCTATCGCTTTTCTACCCTACCTATAACTCCCGCTCGTCTATATTTATAGCGGCGATGTCACGGGGTGGACTTTAGTAGGAGTATTACTATAAATATCTATTAAGACAGCGGGCTGAGCCCTATCGCTAGCTCTATCGAGACTAGAGTGAGACTAGGATTCTAGTATATTAAAGCCAAATCCTCTATAGAATAATTAATATCTTTTATACTATATACTATTATATTAACTCTATATTAAATAGTAGTAATAGTAATACTAACGTAGAACTATACCTTTTCTATATTAATAAGAATAATTATATTAATTATAAATAATAAAATAACCTCTAAAATAATTAATATACTATTAAGGCTCTCCGTTTAATATTTTAATATAACGTCGATAGGACTTAAATTAATACTCGTAGAAAAAAGTATTAAAAATTAAAGGATAATAAACTTCGTATTAATATAAAATAAAACTAAATAAATTTAATAAACTTAATTAATAATTTAATAGATATTTATATTTAGAATTTTATAATTAAAAGTTTTAAAGGAAGTTAAATACGAAGCTCTTATTTATTAAGAAAATATATAATTCATATAAAAGAAAGAAACTACGTCGTTTATTTTATTTACTCGCTTATTCCCGTATTAAATAAATAAACGATTAAGCGTTTACTTATTTATTAATCTATATATTATATTAAATAATAAATAGTTCTTTAGTATATTAAATATACTAAGTTTATTAAGATTCTTAACGAATTTTAATTATAATACTACTCTTCCTTTCTAACCTTCTTTATTTTTAAAGATAATTTTATATTTTCTCGTTAAGTATAATATAATATAATAAATTATAGGAGTAGGTTATTTCTAAAGGTCTTATAATTATAATTATATATATATACTACGCGATATATTAAACCGAATATCGATTATTCTTTTTATCCTCGAAGTACGAAGAGTATATTAAAATTAGAAAAAAATATAAACTCTTAAAGTCCGTTATTAATTTCTTTAAAATTAATAAAACTCTAAAGCGCTTAAAACGCGAAGAAGAGAAAACTAAAATTACGTAAAAAATAATTAACGAGGCCGCGTCCGCGGCGAATAATATTATTTATCAAAAAAATACGAAGTTAAAGAGACTTCGCTAATAAAAAAAATTCTTAAAGGAGTATAAATAAAAAATATTCGATAAAGACTTTATAAATATAGAGGAATTAAAACGCCTAGAAGAATTGAAAAAATTTAATAAAATAAAATATATAGCGGCTTTAACTTTATATTTTAATAACTTTATATTTTTAAAATTCTTTTCGCTAGGAACTCTTAATTAACTTTTTTATATTATTATCCCCGGAATTTCCTTAAAAGTTCCTAATAGTTAACTAAGTTCGTTAATAATTCTGAAATATTTTCTAACTCGTTATATCTCTTTTATTTAATAAAATAATCTTAACTTTTTTAATTTAGAATCTTTTTTACCTCGAACTCCGTTTCTTTTTTAATCTAAAAATAAAAAGTATTTTATAAAAATATATTAAAACCTACTAGCTCTAGTAAAAATATATAAAATATTAAATATACTCTAAAATCGGCTAGAAGATTTAATTTATAATTAATTAATCCTTTATTTTTTTTAATCGAAAATAGTCCGATTTTAATATAGTTTAATTTCTTATTTAGTTTTTTACTCTTTATATTTTTAATTAAAAAATATACTTTATCCCTCTTTTTTAATTAAAGATATTTTTTTCGATATTTATCTACTATTCTTTTAGTCCGAGTATTTATTTAATTAATTTAGGTTTATATATCCCGATATAATATTTTTATATTAATTATATAAATTAAGGCCCTTTACGCGTTTAATCTCTATTTAGATTCGAGGAATATATTAATATATTTACTATAATTCGCGAAGAATAGTATAAGTTTAATTAAATTATAAATAAAAGTTTTACTTAATCGTTCTATTTCTTATTAACGTAATATTATAAATACGTCTCTATTATCTAGTTCGTCTACTTCGTTTATCCGTTTATTTATAAATAATATATAAATAATATTCGTAATTTGGTTCTAATAGTATTAATTAGTATTTTCTAGTAGTTTAAAATAAATTATTTATTTTTATTAAAAATAATTAATTTAGGTATCCCGTAATCTTTAATTAATCGATTTAGTAATACGAAAGCGATTTATTCCACCTTATAAATTTCTTTAATTAATATTATTATAGTGTATTTATTAAGTTTATTATAGATTATTATAATAAAATTAAAGATTTCTATCGTTATAAGGTCTTTCGACTTTAGTAGTTTAATAACGAAGTCTATTATAATATTATTCTATAGTATCTCTAGTATTAGAGCGAATTAGATTTAATTATATTTAATATATCTTATAGAGTTATTCTACTAGTATTCGATATATTCTTTAATATATTTTTCGACGTATAATTTTAGTCTCGGCGCGTCGTATTCTTTATAAATAAATTCTATAATTTTAATAACTCTAAAGTATCCTTAGGCTAGATTATTATAATAATTATAAATAATTTCTTTAAGATATTCTTTTAAGAAAGTACGTTTTCTTATTATATTCTAATAATTTAATTTATAGTTATTAATTTCTTAATATTATAGTTAAAGTATCGTTCTCGTATTCCTTTTAAATACTATTAATAATTCCGGGAATAAAGATATATAACGTTATTACTAATTATTATACTAGGACTAGCGATTTATTTTATTATTAAATAAAGACTAGTTATATTACTACGTCCTTATCCTCTATATAATCCTCTCGTTTATTAAATATATCGGCGCGACCGTTATCTTTCCCTAGGGTATAGAAAATCTTAAATTTATATTATTTTAATAATTTTAATTATTTAATTTACCTTCGGTTTAATTATTTTATTATTATAAAGTTAAGAAGATTTTTATAGTCTATAAAGATAGTAAAATTTAAATAGTTTTCTATATATACCCGTTACTATTTTAATACGGATACTACTACTAGTAATTCTTTATTATAAATATTATAGTTTTATTCCGCTAATAATATTTTTCTAGAATAATATATAATAGGGTATTATTTATCGTCTTTTTATTAAAGTATATAAACGCTTATTATTAAATCTAAAGCGTCGGTTTTAATTCGAGCTAGTTCGTTATTTTAAAAGAAATATAATATTAACGGTTTCTCGTAGGCCTTTTTAAATATCTCGAAAAATCGTTATTATTCTTTTCTTTATTAGAAAGCGATATCTTTCTTTATAATATCCGTTAATAGTAAAGTCTTTTTAGAGTAGTCTTTAATAAACTTTTTATTAAAATTCGTAAATCCTAAGAAACTCTATATCGTTTTAATATTATATAGTATAAGTTATTTTTTAATACTCTTAATTTTTTTAGAGTTTATATAAATACCTCTAATATTAATTATAAACTTAAGAAATTTAATTAATTCTTTATAAAACTCGTATTTCTCTAGTTTAAAAAGAAGTTTAGTTGATAATAAATAAATTAAGATATTCTATATATATTAAATATATTCTTCCTTATTAGTAGAGTAAATTAAGATATTATCGAGGTATATAATTATCATTATATCTAGGTATATTTATATAATATTATTAATTAATATTTAATAGGTTACTAGTGCGTTAATAAATCTAAAGGGTATTACTAAATATTTATAATAATTATATTTAGTTTTAAAGATAGTCTTCTACTCCTCGCTTTTTTTTATTCGAATTAAATTATATATACCTCGAAGATTTAATTATATAAAGATTTTTATTATTATAAACCGATTTTATAATTTATTAATATTTAGTAGGAAAAAATGAAATAAATTATTAAATAGGGAACTAGATTTATTAAGAGCTTGATACCTATACCGATAATACGAAAAGAAAAAGATAAGACGAAAGTTAGGTTAATAGGATTTCACTATTTTAAAAAGTTACGAAATTAGTTAAAATAAATAGGAATAAAAGTAATAGAGATAGAATTTAAAATACTAGGGTAGAGAGTAGGTTATTAACGCGTTTTAATATAACGAAGATATCGTAATAGTAAGATAAAACTAGTAATTAAACGAGAGGGTATAAAGGGGGTATAAAAGTTTTAAAAAAATTAATAATAACTATAATAAAGATTATAAAAGATATAGAATATAAAGAGGTATAATAAATAATATATCGTAAATTATAACTAATATAGATCGCGCTAGGGATAGTTTTTAATTATATATAAAAATTAATAAAAGAATATAAACTCTAGAAGGCCTAAATAAACTCGTTAAAATAAAAAGTTTAAAAAACTTAAAACGAGGAGTATATTTATATTATTAATATAAAGCTAGGTTAATATTACCCGTAGATATATATTTATTTTATTAAAATATATAGCCGAAACGAACCCCCCTCCCCTAGTAATAACGACTAGCGCGAAAGCGAAGTAGTTAATAATTAGGATAAATAATATTAAAATTAAAGAATAATTTAAAAAGGTAACTAGTTTTTAATTAATTAAAATATTCCGGAATAAAGTTTATTTAATAACGGAGTCGATTATCGGAGTAAAATAAATAATAAAAAGAGATTTCGTTTTATATTATATAACGATAGAGGTAAAGTAAAAACTAGAAAAAGTAATTAAATAAATAAAAAGTATTAACCCCTCGGCGAGAGTACTAAAATAAACTTATATAGTAATAATATATAACGTAAGGAAGGAGGCCGTCGATATAAATAATTAAAAAGCGGTAATAAAGATATTAAAGAAAAATAACTATAGGCTATACCCGGGATTAAATATTATAAATATAAAATAACTAGGATTCGTTTTTAAATTAAATAAATATAGTTATAAAAAAAGTATTTAATACTTTTTTTTAAAATCCCGGACCTAGATATAGTAAATAAACTAGTAGCGGACGGGTTTTTAAAAAACGAATAATTATTATTATATAAAAAGTAGGAGAGAATAAATAATTTAAAATAATATTTTAATTATTAAAAATACGGTTATATAACCCTAATTTATAAGAACTAGCCTAAATACGAGATATATATAGAACTTTATTAATTATACGAATATAATACCGAAAGCTCGAAGGAAAAGTATTATATAATTTATTTTAAATATTATAAATCCTAAAGTAAAGCGTACCTAGTTAGGTAAAAGAAAATATATTAAATTTAATAAAGATTAAAGAATAAACTTAAATAATTCGCGATATTATCGAGGATAATAGCCTTAAGCTCCTAGGTATAATTAACTAGTAATGAATTTATATTAATACCGGCTAGGGGTATAAAGAAGAGGAAAATAATAACGAATATAATTAATAAAATCTAAAACGCGGTTATTATACCTAGGAAGATAGAGAGGCCGAGATAAAATAATAAATTAATAATAATATTTAAATAAATAATTCTTTAAATTCTAAATAGTTTCCTAGTAATAATATTTAATTAACTAAACGAAAACCGGCTAGAATTAATACTATTAAATAATTAAGAAATAGACGAGGAATTTATAAATATAATATTAATATATAATAAATTATAGTATTTAATTTAAAGTCGTATAATATAATATTAAAAAAGAGTCGAAGTTAATAATAAAGTATTACGATCTTTAGGTCGTAATAAATACTACGTTTATTATAATATTAATAAATATACTTATTATATTTATATTAGTAAGTATCGCGAGTAAGGATATTTACTATATTTATAATCGCGAGTATACCGAGTATATTACTCTTAGCACGATTTCCTTTTATTATATAAATTATATATTTTCCTAGTAGATAGAAGCTTCGTAGTTAACTTCCCTTAAAACTTTTAGTTATAGATTCTAAATATAGATATTTATTAAACTATTAATTAAAATTATTAAATTTATCTAGTTTTATTTTATATTAATATGAAACCTATTATCCTTTAATTTTTAATATTCCTCTCTACGAGTATTAACCTAAGTCTTATCGATATTATATTAAAGTATTAAATAAAGAGCCTTAATACTTTAAATACTTTTAAGATAAATACTTTAGAATTAATAAAGACCCTAACCCTAAATATTTAAAATAGTATTAAAAAATATAATATTATAGACGAAGGGGACTATATTAAAGTTACCCGACTAAACTATTATTATAAAGAGCGCGAGAAACTTAACGACTAGTTATTATAACTCTAGCTATTCTTTATATTTAACGAGAATACGATACTAGTTATTAAATAAATAATCTTTATAATAACCTATATAAGAGGTAATATATAAAAATAGGTTAAATTATTCTTAAAGCGTTATATAAAAGTAGTAAATAATACCGATAACTTATTAATAAAGCTTTAGATAGAGAACTTCTCTAAATTTAAAACCGAGATTCGCTATATATTTAAATTATCTAACGAAAATAGTATAGTAATTCGTATTATTTAATATTTAATATAACGGAGGTCTGCGTCCGATTACTCGGTATAGTTTTAATATTATATAATATTTACGGACTAGGACGATACTACTTTTATAATAATATATCGACGAGGATTAAAAGATAATATAAAAAACGAATTTATACGAGTAAAAGTCGTTATAAAGAACTCGATATATTTATAAAATAAATAATTAAAATTAATAATAAATTATACGAATATATAATAAAGAAACGTTATAACGGAGGAGTTAACGAATAAAGACGTTTAAAAGTTTATAATAATAAATATAATTCGGCTAGTTATTACTATTATAAAAAACCTAACCCGTATAATTATATATTAATAAAACTCGATTTCACTAAGAAGGGACCTACGAGAGGATTTTAAAAAAAGAGTAAATAATAATAAAAGGGTAAAAAAGTAATAAATTATTATAATTATAATAAACCGGGCTATATCGCTAAGAACTATTATTCGAAAAATATAATAAATCGATAATAATTAAATATACTTAAGAAGGAGATACCGGATAGCGTAACCGGGTCCTTTAAGAATCTAATATAAAATAATACTATACTTAACGATTTACTCGAGAAGTAAAGGGAGATTAAAGAAAAAATCGCTTAAAGAATTCGAGAACTTAAAGAACTAAATATTAATAACGATAAAACTCTAAAAGAAGACTTAGAGGAAAGATAAAAATAAGAATAAAATATAATAAATTCTAAAGAATAACTTTAAATAGTAGACTACCTCGATAACTCTAAAATCTAATTTATCGTATTGGAAGAAAAACCCGAAGATAAGAAGAAAGAAAAAAGATAAACCTCTAGAATTAATTATACCTATAATAAATATTACCTAAGATATAAAGAGATATACTAGTTAATATATATAAACGAATATTATAAATACTATTACGATAGTTTAGGAGAGCGGAAGTATATTATAAAACCAAGATATAATTATAATTAATAGAATAACTATATTAAAGATAATTACCTATAGTATTTAATTAAGAAAAGAGAAAACTAAGTCTTCCTAGATTATAATAAAGAATATTAATTATAATTATAAGACTAGATAAGATATAGTAAGAAAACGAAATATTATAATTAAAATAAATAGTACTACTATTTGGCTAGAGATTACGAGAGGTACTCCGAGTCTAAAAAGTACTACGGATTTCTATCTTCGTCGGGAAAAGACTAGTCCCTTATATTAAAAGAAAATATAAAGAGATTAATATACTAGCCCTAGAATAATATATATATTTAATTTAATACGGTATATATATACGAATACTAGTAAGAGTTAACGGATATAAGGTTATTATAATAATAAATTTAGGAATAACTAATAACTTTATATCTCGAATAATAACTCAGGTAATTAACTTACTAACTCGAGAAAAAAAAATATATAAATTTTAATTAACCGACGGGTCGAAGTTATTAATAAAGAGAATAAATAAAAAAATATTCCCGTTACTAGTTATTATTTAATACTACTATAAGGAAATTACCTTCGATATAATAGGAATAACTATTTACTATATTATTCTAGGAATACTTTAATTAAAGAAATATAATCTAATAATAAATTAAATAAGAGGAGTTTTATATTTCCGTATATTAAAGACGTCGTTAGTATAATACTTATATACTTATAAAGAATAGTTATAAATAAGAAGTCGAACTATAACCTAGTCGAAATTTATAATATTTTATCTTCGTATAAAAATAATTTTATACGAGGATCCGACTCGATATATATTAACTAGAGAAGTTAATAAAGCGAATAAATTAAAGTTTCTAAAAATAAAAACAAACTTCTTAATATCCCTAAAAAATATTAATAATAAAAGTATCTCTTTTAAAAAGAGATAACTATAAAAATATTACCTAAATATTAGTTATAAGATTATAAAATCGAACTCGAATTTAATAAAACGCCGATATTTAGACCTATTTATACTTTATTAAAAAAAAAACTCGGAGTATTTCGCGGGTATATCGACGAGAATCTTAAAAAAGAATTTATTCGAGAATCTAAATTACTAGTAGGTTATTTAATCCTCTTCGTAATAAAGAAAGATAAAAGTCTACGACTTTATATAAATTACCGGAAATTAAATAATATTATAATAAAGAATCGGTACCCTCTACTAAATATTAACGAGTTATAGAATCGGTTTATAATAATAAAAATCTTTATATAACTAAACTTTCGAGGCGCGTATAATTTAATTCGAATAAAAAAAGGCGAAGAGTAGAAGACTATCTTTAGAATTAAATACGATTATTACGAATATCTAATAATACTCTTCGGATTTATTAATATACTAGTAACCTACTAAATATTAATTAATAATATTATATAAATATACCTAGATATAACGGTAATTATATACCTCGATAATATCTTAATTTACTCTATTAACAAGGAAGAATATATCTAATATATATAGGATATTTTAATTTATTTATTATTAACTAGACTTCTCCTTAAACTAAAGAAATATAAGTTTTATAAAAAATCGGTTAAATTCCTTAAGTTTATAATTAATACTAGAGGTATTTATATAAACCCTAAAAAGATTAAGAGTATTAAGGAATAACCTATATTATATAATATTAAGACGATATAGAGTTTCTTAAGATTTACGAACTTTAATAGAAAATTTATTAAAAACTATTCTAAAAAGGCCTTACTATTAATAAATATTATAAAGAAAGATATTATTTTCTAATAAAGGAAAGAATAATAATAATTTTTTAAGGTATTTAAAAAGACCTATAAGGAACCGCCGGTATTATATTCCTTTCGAAGTAACGAACTAACTCGAATCGAAACCGATACTTTAAATTTAATAATAAACACTTATATACTCTAATAGAAAGATAATAAATAATACCCTATTATATATTATTCTAGAAAAATATTATTAGCGGAACAGAACTATAATATCTATAATAAAAAATTACTAGTAGTAGTATCTATATTAGAATAATAAAGAGTATATATAAAAAGTTATTTAAATCTTATTATTTTTATAAACTATAAGAATCTTCTTAACTTTATAACGATAAAATAATTAAACCGAAGATAAGTTAGATAATTAGAATTATTAGGATAATATAAATTTAAGATCTTCTATACTCTAGGAAAGAATAACGGTCGCGCCGATATATTTAATAAACGAGAAGACTATATAAAGAATAAGGATATAATAATATAACTAGTCTTTATTTAATAATAGGATAAATCGCTAGTCCTAGTATAATAATTAGTAGCGATATTATATATCTTTATCCCCGGAATTATTAATAGTATTCGGAAAGAATATAAAAATAATACTTTAACCGCTATATTAAAAAGTTAGTAACTATAGGTTAAATTATTAAAATATAATAAAAAGACTTATCTTCCTAAAGGATATCTTAAAGAAATTATTCGCGATTATTATAATAATCCGGTTTAAGGATACCCTAGAGTTACTAAAATTATAAAATATATCTATAAAGAATATAACGCGCCAAGACTAAGGTCGTACGTCGAGAAATATATTAAAAAATATATCGAATACTAGTAGAATAAGTTTATAAAGTATATTAAATATAGTTAAATCTAATTCGCCCTAGTATTAGAAATATTATAGGACGATATTATAAATTTCGTTATTAAATTATTAAAATTAAAGGACCTAATTACTTTAGAAACCTTTAACTCGATAATAATAATCTATAATAAATTTAATAAATATACTATAATAATATTTATTAAAGAAACTTATAAGGCCGAATAAATTACCTTCGTACTATTAAATCGATTTATTAGAGATTATAAAATACCTAGGTCGATTATTTTTAACCGAGATAAATAATTTACTTTTAATTATTAGAAGATATTAATTAATACTATCGGAACTAAGTTACGAATATTAACCGTATATTACTTATAAACGGATAGGTAGATAAAGCGGATAAACTAAATAATAAAAATATATTTACGATATTATATAAATAAAAAATAGAATAATTGGGTAAAACTTCTATTTATAACGTAATTAATATTTAATAACGCGTAGTTTAATATAACGAAACTTATATTATTCTTCGTAAATTATAGTAAATATATTAATATATTTCTAGACCTAAAATAGGGGCCTAACGCGTATAGGGCGCTAGTTTATATAATTAATATAAAGATATTATATAAGGAAATATAGACTTAAATTAAATTAATAAATACTCGGATAAAATTAACGGTGAATAAATATCGAAAAGAGTATCTTTGATTAAAAAAGAGAAATAAAGTATACCTCCTAATAAAAAATATAATAAATAAAAGACCGAGTAAGAAACTAAACTATATTAAAATTAGATTATTTTCGATTAAGAAGAGTAAAAGATTAATTAATTATAAATTAAATTTTCTAGCCGACGCTAAAGTATACCTAGTATTTTATATTTCTCGATTAAAGTTAGTAGACTCTAAAATACCTTTATAAAATACTTTTTATTTTTAAATTAAAGAAGAAACGGAGTTCGAGGTAAAAAGAATTCTAGATAAAAAAAATTAAAACTACCTCGTTAAATAAAAGAAATATAATAAAGTAAAGAATATATAAAAGCTTAGTACTAATTTTATAAATTATTAGTAACTCCTCTAGAAGTTTTATTAAAGTTATAAAAAGAATAAATAATACCCGATTAATCGAAGTTAATAAATATTTAAAATTATTTAAAAGAAACGTTAAACGGGAGGTCGCTAGATAATATTTTCGTAACCTCGGCGGCTCGTTACTCGTCCTCTTTAAATTTTATAATATTCCTCTACTCGGTAATTACTAGTCCTTTTTCTTTATTTTTTAAATATTTAAGCTATCGTTTAAAATAACCTATTTAAATATACTACTCGGTTAATTAAATATAAACTTCGCGAATTTCCTTTTATATTTATAAACGCTTATTACGAATTCTCTTTAATATTAATAGAGAAATAACGAGATCGTAATCTCGTCCTAGGCGAATATATTTTATATATTTCTCCGACGACTCCCCGATAAAATACGCCTTCGATCCTTTTACGTAGCTCCGGTACGGATATATTATAATATTAATATCTCTTAAATTATTTAATAATTCCTTTCGATAAGATATTAAATTATAAAGATTAACTCTACGAGATAATATAATAACGAAGTTAGGAAACTTTTAGGACTAAAGTTTAACGGGAGAAAAAATAATATTATAATTTTTAAATCGTAATAAATACTACGCCTATTATAGTACTAATAAGTATATTTACTATATTTATATTAATAAATATCGCGAGTAAAGATACTTATTCTATTTATAATCGCGAGTATACCGAGTATATTACTCTTAGTACGATTTCCTTTTATTATATAAACTACGTACTTTTTTAATAGATAGAAACTTCGTATTTAACTTCCCTTAAAACTTTTAATTATAAATTCTAAATATAAACGTTTATTAAATTATTAATTAAGTTTATTAAATTTATTTAATTTTATTTTATATTAATACGAAGCCTACTATTCTTTAATTCTTAATACTTTTCTCTACGAGTACTAACCTAGGTTTTATCGACGTTATATTAAAATATTAAACGGAGAGCCTCAATATAAAGTTACTTTAAAATAAATAAATTAAAAATATTAATATTATAGTTATCTAGGAGTCTAGTTAGAATCCTACTACCTAGGCGCTATATAATAATAATATTAATTATTTCTACTTAGTATATAAAAGAGGCTTAAAGGCCCGTATATATTTCTATATAAATAAAAGAATCGATATAAATAATTAAAAATTAATTTATTATAAAAACGATTTATACTCTATAAGGATTATATTAAACGAGCGAAGAAATAAAAAAGAATCTCGGTCGGATAAAATCGGGGAGGAGGAGGTTATTAATTAAAGAATTCCTTATTATAAAGAGATATAAATCTATAATATATATAACCTATTACCGATATAGTATACCTCGATTAATAATCCGTTAATATTACTATTACTAAAGGAAGTATTAACGGAGGAAAGCGAATATATTTTTTTAAGAGATTTTAACCTCTACTACTCTAGCTAGAATAATATTAAACGATATATATATTATACTATAACCGATTATCTCCTAGGAATAATAGAGTCGAGGGAAATAAAATTAAAATTATTAGAAATATCTATTATATAGAAAGCCCGAGGATATAAAAGTATAATTAATTTATTATTCTTTATAAAAGGAGTATACTAGGTTATAAATAACTCTATAATCCGCGAAGACTTATATTATAACTCCGATTATAGGCTAGTAGTAATAGAATTCGAGTAAATATAAAAAAAAGTAATATTATATACTCGGTGTACCTAAAAGAAAATTAAGAATAATACTATTTAAGAGGAAATATAATAGAGCGTAAAGTCTCTTTATTAAATACTAAAGAGGCTAGAGTTTAAAAGTAAAGAAAATATCGACTAATACTTAAATAAAATAATAAGAGGTTTTTAAGAAATTATTAAATTTACGATTTTATAGGCCCGTTTATATTAAAAAACTAAATCCTATTAAAACTCCCGCTATATTAATATTATATTAAAGATAAAGGAATATATAAAGAAGTATAAACGAAATCGAAATATTCAAACGAAAGAGGCCCTAGATATAGTAAATAATAAAAAAATATATATAATTCGAAGAATAAAAACGTTCTTTTAGTAGGAGAGTATATATAAAATCTTATTAAAATCGACGGGAGTATGAAAGCTCGTAAAATAAAAAAGGAAGAAAAATAATTACTTTAAAGAATTTCTTTAATTCCTAATTATTAAAAATAATAAAGGAGGAAAAATTAAAGACTTCGAGGGTAAAATAAAAGTTTTATAAAGAGTATTAATTCCCCCTCTACGGACGGTAGATTTAAATAATATCGATAAAATAAAGTACCTAGAGCCCGTTAAAATAAATTAAAAAATAACTAGAATAGAAATATATAAAATAATATAATATTTAATTATTAATAAAATATTAAAAATAACTAGAATCTTAAACCGATTCCTAAAAACTATAATAAAAACGGAAGTAATAAATATTATTATTTATTTATTCTAGGTCTACTTTAAATAGAGATACTACCCAAAGTATTTTAAAAAAACTAATATAATAATTCTTAAAAAATTAAAAAAAGGCGATTATTTAAAGTTAAAGTTATATAGGTTTATTATACTCCTCGATATATTTAATAAAGCGCTAGAAGTAGTTATCTTTAAAAAGTTAAATAATATAACGGAGGAGTATAAATTACTACTACTATAATAAATAGAGGCTAGACGAAAATATTTAATAAAAACCGCGCTAGAGACCCTTATAAATATAATATATATTATATAGAATTATAATAGGAACGGGAGGGGAAAGATAATAAATCTATTATTATTAAATATAACGGGAGTATTCGATAATATCTCGTATAAAAGGCTATTATATAATTTATAAATAAAAAGTATTCCGAGCCTAATTATTAACTAGAAAGTAAACTTTTTATCGAATAAAACTATATCCGTAATATTTAAAAAAAGAACGAGTATATTAAAAGAGGTAATAATGGGTATTTTATAAAGATCGTTTATTTTACCTATACTCTTTCTATTTTTTAATATATTATTAATCGAGGAGTATATTAAAATAAACCTACCGGTATAAATTAAAGAATTCGTAGACAACGTCTATCTACTCGCTTATAACGAGAGTATAAAGAAGAATTATACGAATTTAAAATAAATTTATAATATTTATTTAAAATAAATAATTATTTATAGAGTATTATTTACCCCCTAGAAATACGAGCTAGTTTATATATCTCGAATACTAAAGAAGTTTAATATAGAAATAATAATAAATTTTAAAAATATAATTATCGAACCTAAAATAAATATTAAAATCTTAGGACTATATATCGATTTAAAGTTAAAATAGGGACTATATTTAATTTAAATTAAAACTAAAGCGACTAACTAAAACCGCGTTATAAAATATCTAGTTAATTCGATATAGGGCGCTACCTTCGCGAAATATAAAATAATATATAATATAATAATAAAACTAATATTAATATTTACGGCTCCGATATAGTATTAATTAAAGAGAATAACGGAGGCTATAAAAGAATATATAAAAATATTAATAATTATCTAAAATAATTATTTTAAAATAGTTTTAAGAGTATTTAAAACTACTTTAATTCTAGTATTTAAAATTAAATTAATAATCGCGTTAATTAACCTCTAGTTAAACCGCCTAGTAATACGATATTAAATAAATCGGGGGACCTATTTAATTACGACTATAAGAAATACGCGGATCTAGAATAAACTCTAGTATAGAGGAGGTAGGTAATAATAAATACCTCCGATATTATTAACGGAAAAAGAAACCTAGATATTTCGCGCTTTAAGATTTAAAAAATAATATAAAGTAGTTATAATTATAAATAAGAGAAAAGATTAAATAAACTTAATTAAAAACATCGAAGAATATTAGGATATTAAGGTTATCGACTAGAGAATAAAAAACTAAATTTATTAATAATAACTAGATAAATAAAAGAGTTATAAAATAATAATCTCTATATAAGTTATTAACCCGGCTTAAAAGAGAGATTTATTCGGGGACTAATTCGATTATTATAATTAATTAAAAAAGATTAAAAACTTTATAATAATATAATTAAAATATAGTAAAATTGGATTAAATAAATTTTTATATTAAATAAAAATACTTATAGTCCGTAACGTTAACTACTAATATAGATAAAGGAAATAGAGTATAAAGTATATATTATTATTTTACTCGGAACTAGCTAGGGATAAAACGGAGTTAATAAAATAAATAAATATATACGACTTTAAGAAGATATTAATATAGGCTTAAAATATATATATAACTATATAGTAAATAATAAAAACGGGATAACTCGGCTAATTCTCTTTTATTAAAGAATAATTAATATAATTTAAACTACTGTTAAGACTTAATAATATATTTAAATTTATAAAAAAAAGAAAGAAAAGAAAAAAACCGCCGGCTAGAAGACTATAAATATCGATTATTTAATAAATTTATAATAAAGCGGCCTATAGGTTTATAAAATAAATAAATAAAATTTAAAACTAAAATAAAAGAAAAACGGAGGGAAGAATAAATAGTATTTTAAAATAATTATAGTTATCGGCTATTAACTAGTAAAAAGAGGAAATAAATTATTAATAAATTAAAGTTTTTAACCGACGAGGTTTCTTTAATAATTAATAGGCGCCGCTAGTAGCCCTATTAAAAAAGTATTAACGAAACTTCTTTATTAATAAAGTAGTTTTACTAGAGTAGGTATATAAATTAATTAATCAATATTTAATAGAGGGTATTAATTCTTTACTATAATATTATTTAGTTTTCGGTAATTTATATATAGTTATAGACTTCCGTCCTTCTTTATTATAAAGAGGATAAAATAACCTATTAATAATTTAGATTCTCGAATAAATTCTTTTTTAAAATTCTCGTTAATATACCCACGAAATACTCCGAGTTCTTTTTTTAATAAAGTATAAATAAATCTAAATATCGGTTATTTACTAAATTCGAGTTCGATTTTATAATCCTATAATTAATATTTAGGTAATACTTTTATAATTATCTCTTCCTAAAAAAAATACTTTTATTATTAATACTCTTTAGAGATATTAAGAGTTTCGTTTTTATCTTTAGAAATTTTAATTTATTCGCTTTACTAACTTCTTTAATTAATATATATCGAATCGGATCCTTGTATAAAGTTATTTTTATATAAAAATAAAGTATTATAAACTTCGACTAGGTTACGGTTCGATTTTTTATTTATAATTATTCTTTATAAATATATAAATATTATACTAGCGACGTCTTTAATATATAGAAATATAAATACTCCTCTCGTTTAATTTATTATTAAATTATATTTCTTTAATTAAGGTATTTTTAGAATAATATAATAAATAATTATTCCTATTATATCGAAAATAATTTCCTTATAATAACGTTAAATAATAATTAATAATAGGAATATTTTCTTATTTACTTTTCCTATTAATAGTTTTAACCCGTCGGTTAATTAAAATTTATATTATTTTTTCTTTTTTTAAATTAATAGATTAGTTATCTAAACTACTATTCGAGATATAAAATTATTAATTACTTTTAAATTTATTATTATAACGACCTTATATCTATTAACTTTTACCGGTATTCGTATATATATATCGTATTAAACTAAATATAAATATCGTTCTAGGGTTAATATATTAATCTCTTTATATTTTTCTTTAATATAAGGAACTAGTCTTTTCCCGATAAAAATAAGAATTTATAGTATTTTTTAGACTCGAAATACCTTTCGTAATCTTCGACTAAATAATAATATTATTTGTTTTAATTATAGTATTTTATCTCCCTATTATATTTTATCTAGTTTCGTAATTATAATTACTATTCTTTATCGTAGCCCGGGAAAACTTAGTTCTCCCTTTTTTTAACTAAATACTATAAATAATTATCTCTAATATAATTATTCTATTAACTATAATTATATTTTAGTTTTATAATATATTTTCGCTCTCCTAAATTATTATAATAATATTTATAATATTCGCTCGCGTATATTAACTAGTATATTTATTTATTATTATAGTATAGTTTTATTTACTTTAAATTTAATTTAAGTTTAAATTATCTTAACCTAATTTAATTTATTTTAAATTTAATTTAAATTTAAACTAGTTTCCTTATTTCTATTTTAATATAATCGGGATAGGAAATAAATAAATACTCCGTATACTAGTTTTTATTTAAATAGTAGTTGGCCCTACCCTAATTTTCGTTTTTTATCTTTTATTTTAATTTACTCCTATATTATAACTAGGTTATAATTTAATAAACCTAATTATTAATTTAATAAATATCTAGATATTAATCCCGTCTCTTAATATTATAAAAGATTAATTACCTAATTAGTACTCTTTAATATTAAGATAATTATTATAAAGAATTAACCCTTTAACCCCGAAGACCGTATATAATAATTCCTCGCCGAAGTTTAGAATAACCCTACTAGTTTCTTAAATACCTTCGATTATTTATATATTTAGGTCGAGAGTAATCTTTTATTTAATATTTTATTTTTATCTACGCCTCCTCTTCCTCCTATATTAGATATATAATTCTTAATTTATACTATTATTTAGGTAATAACTTAGGTCGTATTTATTATAATTTAAATTATACCTTAGCCCCCGCTCTAGGTATTCGATAAAAATATTTTTAATAATATTATTATTATAGGCCTGCGCTCGTCTTTCTTTTTAAATACCTAATAATTTACCCCCTCCCGATCTCGAATACCTCCTAGATCCGAAAAACTCCTAGATATCTCGGAATATAAAAGGGATTAAGATAAATTAAATATTTAAGAGTAAACGTTAATATAACGGATATATATTAATTATAACCGTTACTCTACCGATAATAATAAGATCGCTTATATAGAGTTTAAATTAATTATCGGTAAAAAGGCCTCTAATTTAATAAATCGTTATTGAAAGGAGAGTCTCTATACTTTAACTAGTTTTATTAAATAACGAAAGAAACTACGGGAAGTATATAATAACCCGTTTAAATAAAAGGATACTCGGAATTATATCCGGGAATTTAAGTAAAACTTTATACTTTTTAATAAATACTTTAACCTCGTTATTTAAAAAAAAGAATATTCTCGAATAAAGGACGAATTCTTAATTAACGTTATAAAATATAATATTAATTATACTATTTAATAGGCCTTTATCTCTTAAAGGAAAATTAATAACTAACGGTTATATACCTTCGATAAATACGTCCGTATATACTCCGAAATTAATTAAGAACTCTAGTAGATTAAATACCGTTTACCTCATTAGAGTATTACTCCTACTAAATTAGGATAAATCTTAAAGAGGTTTATTATATCTTTATTAACTTCTACCCCTATAGCCCGCTCTATTATAATAAATATTTTTATTCTTATTACCGTAGCTCTAACTCTTTTATTTAGGGAGTTAATAGACCTCGATTCTATTTAAATTATTATTAAAGGTAAATTAACGAGAACCCTAGTTATTAAAGTTATTTACGAGAAATAGAGGTTTTACTTTTATTATAAATCGCCTAGGTATAGTATAAAAGCCTATTTAATTAAACTAGCTAATCTCCGATCTAGTATTATAACTATCGTCGACGATAACGAGAGCGTTATAAGAGGAGTTACTCTAAACGCGGGAAAAAAATAATCCCGGTATAAAATCGCGTATTAGGACTATAAGTACCTAGAACTTTATATATATCTTCTTATTTATCGGCTGTATCGTTTAATTTACTTTCGTTACTAATTAAGTTTTTATTTAAGTTTATTATATAGCTTTTTAAAACCGACCCTATTTTTCGTAATAAATATATAGTTATTTTTTATTAACTACGGAATAACTAGTCCCGAATTTAAATTAAAGTTTTAATTAATACTAGTATATCCGGCTATCTTTTTATCGATTATAATTTTATATATATTTAATATCTACCCCTTCGCTTTCTTCGTTATCTTTATATCGACCGACTCTTTAATAATGTATTTACCGCTATAAAACGTATTATTTATATTATAGAAACGATTTTAAATATTTATAATTATTAAGAACGAATAATTTTCTTTATTACTAAATTTAATTAATATTTTATCGTAATCGGCCTATTATACCTTTATTATTATAAAGTTATTATTAACTTCTTAGATAATTCCTTAACCTTCGCTTTATATTTCTATTTAAGAAATTATACCCTAAATCCTATAAAAGTCTTCGCGGAAGATAAATTTTTTTTTATATTTTAAGAAAGTTTCTAGACCTAAGAATCCTAGTCTTTAATTTTATTTAATATTTATATAGGGTAAACCCCGATTTAAAAAGAGTCGCTAGTATATAAAAAGCCGTTATTATTTATAAACGATAATATTATTATTAAATAACTAATTCCGACTCGAGAGAAGTTATTTTAATTTTAAGTTTATTAATAGTATATTTAATTTTAAATTTATAAAAAATAAACCTCGATTTAGAAAAAGTTAACTTAGTCCTAGGTTTATTAGTAGTATATTTAATCCTAGATTTATAAAAAGTAAACCTCGATTTAAGAAAAATTAACCTAGTCCTAGGTTTACTAGAAGTAAACCTAGTTTTTAATTTAATTTAATACTCGTATAAAGTAACCTAGAATTTAAAAGGAGTTATTTTAATTCTAGATTTATTAATAATAAATTTAGATTTAAGAAAAGTTTTCTCTACTTTAATCCTAGTTATTTATTCCTATAGGAACTAGTTATAATAACGAGTATAATTATATCGTTACTACCGTTAAATAAGGAAAGACGTTTAAGATTAAATATTATAATTTAGTCTCGCTTCGTTTTAAATTTTAATATTAAGAATAACGAACCTAGTACCTAGTTACTCTTAATATATACGAGATAAGATCTCGATTATTTACCCGGCTCGTTAGGCCTAACGAGTAAACTATATTTAATTTATTATTTATAGAAATCGATCGATTTTTAGATATTTTAAAAGAAATCTCGACTTTAAATATTTAATTTTATTAAGAATTTAAATATTATAAACCTAAACCCCGCTTTAATTAAAACTTTAAATTAAATATTTACGATTAAGCCTAGAACCGAGTTATATTTAAAATAAATAAGGAGCTTTACCTCGCCTCCGTCGTTATTTAAGAAAAACTTTAAATTTATCGAGATAATAAAAATATTAACTTAATTACGATTTTACCTACGCGGTACTATAAATTCTTAAACGTTTTTTTAAGAAAAGACGTTAATATCTTACCTCCGTATTAGTTATATAATTATACTATTAAGTTTAAAGAAGGGCTATAACCTCCGTTATTTAGTTTATATAATATAAATTATAATAAAATCCTAAAGCTCCGCCGTTACCTAGATAAAAATTTTAATAAAGATTTTATTCGAGTTAATCGGTTTTATATCGCGTTTTTTATTTTATTCGTAAAGAAACTTAACGGAGATTTATATTTTTATATTAATTACCGAGGGTTAAATATTATTATTATAAAGAATAAATACTCTTTACCCTTAATATTAAAAACCTTAAATCGATTAAATCGTATTAAAGTATTTTTTAAATTAAATATTATATTTATTTTTAATCGCCTCCGCGTTAAGGAGGGCGATAAAGAATTTATTATATTCCGTACCCGATTCGATTTATTCGAATATCTTATTATATTATTTAAATTATATAATAACCCTACCTCGTTCTAGTATTATATTAATAATACTCTTCGTAAATTTCTCGATAAGACTTATATCGTATATCTCGACGATATTTTAATTTATAGCGATATTGAGGAAGAGTATAAAATTTATATTAAATATATTCTTTAAAAGCTCCGTAAGGCGAGGCTCTAAATAAATATTATTAAATACGATTTCTATATTAAAAAAGTTATATATTTAGGATTAATTATTATTACTTAAAGAATTAAAATAGATTTAAAGAAAATTAATACGATCTTAAATTAATTATAATTAGTTAATATTAAGGATATTTAAAATTTCCTAGGGTTCGTTAATTTCTATCGGCGCTTTATTTATAAATTTAATAAACTCGTTATATTATTTATAACTTTAATTAAAAAAGATATTATTTTTAAATAAAGTATTTAATATTAAATAACTTTTAATACCTTAAAAAAGGTTTTTACTTTTAATATTATTTTAATCTATTTCGACCCCGACTATAAAATTATAGTAGAAATAAATACGTTTAATTATATATCTAGGGGGGTTCTATCCTAGTATAATAATTAAAACGTCCTTCGTTCTATTATTTACTTTTTAAAGAAATATAACCTTATCGAGTATAATTATAAAATCTATAATAAAGAGTTTATAGTAATCGTCCGTGTATTCGAGGAATAACGCTTTAAACTAGAGGGATCTACTCTCCCTATCGAGGTAATATCTAATTATAAGGCTCTTAAATATTTTATTTTATTTAAAATACTATCTCGCCGTTAAACGAGATAGAGTAAATTTTATCCCGTTTTAATTATAAGATTATTTACCGGCCCGGTAAAGAAGGTAGTAAATTTAATATATTAATATATCGGTTAAAAGACCTTTTTTAAAAAAGGGATAAATTAGACCCTAGATATTAATATTAATACTAGATTATATTAAAAAAAAAAACCTAGCCTTAGAAGTCTTTAAGGACTATATTTATAATATATCGTTAAATATAACGACTCTAGTCTTAGTCCTAGTTATTTTAATTATATCGGTAATAAATCTAAAGATTCTTATCTAGTTTTTTTAATTATACCTCGTATTAATCTATACGACCCCGATAAACCTCGATATAGATATCGATTTAGAATCCTAGACTTTACCTACGTTTTATAAATTTAAATTAAATAGAGACTAATCTATTAATTTAAATAAAGATTTATACGATACCCCGATTTATTAATTATAGGATATAATTAATTAAGTCGATTAATTCGCCCCTAAAGTCCTAGAAATACTACGTTCTAGAACGCGTTATTATAGCGGAATTCCCCTCGCTAAATACGAAGATAGGGATAGAGTTCTTTATTTCTAAAGAAAGAGATATATTCCGAATTTTAATAAATTACGCCTTCGTCTAATCTAGTTAGTTTATAATAGTATCGCGGGTAATTACTTAGGTCGTATTAAATATTACGAATTAATTAGTCGGGCCTATTAATAGCTTAATATCTATATTACTATCTAACGCTTCGTTAAGAATTACTATATATACCGAAGAATTAAGTCTTCCCGCTAGTATATTTAAAAATAACTACGTTTATTACCGCCTCTATAATAATATTAGAAAGATATCTCGATAGATTATATAGGTCCTCTACCGCCTTATACCTTTATAGGAATTATTTATCGGTATATTTTAATTTTCGTAGACCGCTTAACTAAGATACGGTATTTAATATTAATTATATCGATAAAAGTAGACGAAGCCTACGACGCTTTTTATTAGAATATATAGAAGCTCTATAAACTACTAGATATTTTTATTTCGGATCGAGGATTTTAATTTATATCGGAGTTCTAGGAGGCTTTATATAAATATTTTAAAATCGATTAATATATATCTACTAAATACTATCCTTAAACGGATAATTAAACTAAATAATTTAATATTATAATAGAATACTACCTCCGTATATATATTAATTATATATAGGATAATTAGGTGAAATAGCTCCTTAAAGCGAAGTTTTCTAATAATAATATTAATTCTTTTAATACTCTAGCCTCGCCTTTCTTAACTAATTATAATTAATATTTATATATCGGTTTCGAGCCTATTAAATTTTTATTCTAAGATTTTATTATTTAAATCTATACCTATTTAATCGCTACCGATAAATTCGTAATATAAATAAAAATCTTAAACGATTACCTCCGCGATAAGATATTTATCGTTTAAACTATTTTTAAATCCTCGGCTAATTAACGAAAGTACTTATATCCAATATATTTAATAAACGACTAAATATAATTAAATATTAAAAATTTAAATATTATATACTCTTTAATTAAACTCGACGATTATAATATCGGCCCCTTTCGAGTCTCTAAAGTTTTCGATAATCCTCTCGTAGTCTAGTTAGATTTTCCGTATTTTATAAAAATTTACCCCGTCTTCTACGTTAGTTTATTATAATTAATAGTTAATAACTCTTTATCTAGATAAATCTAACTTATCCGAGAACCTATAATTACCGAAAATAATTAATATAAATAGTATATTAACGGTATTTTAAATTCTAAATATAATCGTCATTATAGTCTATCTTTATTAAAGTACTACGTTAATTAAGAAGGTTACGTCGTTATATAGGAACTCTTCTAGTACTTTACCCGTTATTAATAATTTATTAATAAATATTATATCTCGAATCCTAGCGCCGCTGGCCCCTACGAATTACCGTATATTATTTAGAGGTACTAGTATAAGGAACCTCTATTATTTTTATTTTAATCCGATTTTTAAGAAGTTAACCCCCGTTTATACTATAATTTATTCCTTATCTATTATTATCCCCTCGGTTATCGTTCTATATCGGCTTCGACCGATACTTCGTATTATTATATAAATAGATAATACCCTATAGCCTAGCCCCGCCGTTATTATTTATAGATAATAATATTAACGCCTAGTCTTATTCGTATACCACCGCCTATTCCCCGTTTTATTCTTTATTTATTACTATCGATAATTCGAATACTCCGACGCGTTTTTATCTTAATTATTTCGTAACCCTAAATAAGATTTAGGGTTACGAAATCTAATTAATCGAATTAATCGTTTATTTATCTTATAGGAGCTCGACCTTAAAGAGGGGGTTATTATTATAATATAATTTTATTTACCTTAAATCTAATTTAAGTCTAAGTTATTTTAATTTAATTTAATTTATTTTAAATTTAATTTAAGTTTAAACTAATTTCCCTATTTTTATTCTAATATAGTCGGGATAGGAAATAAGTAAATACTTTATATACTAGTTTTTATTTAGATAGTAGCTAGCTTTATTTTAATTTTCGTTCTTTATCTTTTATTTTAGCCTACTCTTATACTATAACTAGACTATAATTTAATAAACCTAATTATTAATTTAATAAATATCTAGATACTAATCCCGTTCCTTAATATTTATATCCTAGGTAATATTTATTATAAATATAATTAATCCTAAAGAGTTATCTTTTTTTTTTTTTTTTCCTCGAGTTTCTCTTCTAATATAATAAATTAAGTTCTAGAGTTATCGAGGTAATCTACTACCTAAAATTATTTTTTAAAGTTTATTATATTTTATTCTTATTCCTATTCTTCCTCTAAATTCTTTTTTAGAGTTTTATTATTATTATTATCTAGTTCTTCGAGCTCTCGAATTCTTTAAATAATTTTTTCTTTAATATCCCCCTACTTCTCTAATAAGTTATTAAATATAATATCGTTTTATATTAAATCTTTAAGGGACCCGGTTATACTATCTAATATCTCCTTCTTAAATATATTTAATTATTATCGATTTGTTATATTTTTCGAATAATAATTCCTAGCGATATAACCCGGTTTATTATAATTATAATAATTCATTATTTTTTTACCCCTTTATTACTATTTATTTCTTTTCTAGAATCTTTTTACGGGTCCCTTTTTAATAAAATAAAATTTTATTAATATATAATTATACGGGTTAGATTTCTTATAATAGTAATAATTAACCGAATTATATTTATTATTATAAACTCCTAAACGTCCTTCTTCGTTAATTCCTCCGTTATAGTATTTCTCTATTATATATTTATATAGCTTATTATTAGTTTTAATTACTTATTTTATAAATATATCGAGGTCCTTTATAACGACTTTTATTTATATAAATTCGTCTTTTATATTATTTTTTAGTCCTCGTCGATATATTATTATAAACGTAATATCGTCCTAGTCCGTAAATATTATATAATATTAAAATTATACCGAGTAATTAAACGTAGACCTTCGTTATATTAAATATTAAATAATACGAATTATTATATTACTTTCGTTGGATAATTTAAATATATAACGAATCTTGATTTTAAACCTAGAGAAGTTCTTTATCTAAAGTTTTATTAATAAGTTATCGGTATTATATACTATTTCTATATAATACTTTAAGAATAATTTAACTTATTTCTATATATTACCTTTTATATAAATTATTATAAAGATTATCTATTTAATAACTAGTATTATATTCTTATTAAATACGAAGAATAATTAAAGTTATATTAACTAGTCGTTAAACTTCTCGTACTTTTTATAATAATAATTTAGGCGGGCGACTTTAATATAGTCCCTTTCTTCTATAATATTATATTTTTTAATATCGTTTTAAGTATTTAAGACTAAGGTCTTTATTAATTTTAAAATATTTATTTTAAAAATATTTAAAGTATTAAGACTCTCCGTTTAATATTTTGATATAATATCGATAGGACCTAGGTTAATACTCGTAGAAAAGAGTATTAAAGATTAAAGAATAATAGGCTTCGTATTAATATAAAATAAAACTAAATAAATTTAATAAATTTAATTAATAATTTAATAAACGTCTATATTTAGAACTTTATAATTAAAAGTTTTAAAGGAAGTTAAGTACGAAGTTCTTATTTATTAAAAAAATACGTAGTTTATATAAAAGAAAGAAACTACGTCGTTTATCCCGTTTACTCGTTTATTCCCGTATTAAATAAATAAACGATTAAGCGCTTATTTATTTATGAATTTATATATTATATTAAATAGTAAATAGTCCCTTGATATATTAAATATACTAAGTCTATTAAGGTTTTTAGCGAATCTTGATCGTAATATATACTCCCTATTAACTACTATATTTAAAATAATTTACTCCGTATCGATAACGAGTTTTACCTACGTTATATTTATTTAATATTTCCGTACTATACTTTACTACTTTAAATAAATACTTCTAAACTCTTTATTAAATTATTAAAATAACTTATTTACTACCCTTTTCATTTAAGGTATTTATAATAAATACTAAATTAAATATTTAGAACGTTTCTTTATTTATTTCTCTTTTATTAATATAACTATTTATTTTAATAAATTATTTATTAAATAAACGTCTAGCCTAGTAAATATATTATTAATTATATCTTTTACACTTCCGCTATAGAAAAAGAATACTAGAATATTAGTCTTTTAATACTACTTTTATTATTCGCCTAGTATTATTACTTTTAATATTTATTATTAATTATTACCTTAGTTATTACCCTAGAAGAAGTTTAACTAAACTCTACTATAATTAATTTTACTTTCTATCTATAAAAATTCTTATTATTAAGTAAATATATCTTAAAATAAATAAAAGTTACTTTTAATATTAAACGAGTAGTTACCTAGATAATTATATAATCTCTTTATCCTCCTACTAAAATACCCCTTTAATATTTATTAAAGAGGGGCCGGAAAGTGAAATAATTTAATAATAACCTCTCGGAGTATATTAAATTTAAATAGCCTACTATATAATTACCCTAGGTTATTAATAAAATAGTTATAATATTATTTATCGATATTTTCCGAAGGAATATTAAAGAGTTACGTTAATACCTATAAAAAGAGTAATTTTTAAAGAACGAATTTAAAAATAAAGAAACTATAACTCTTCCCGAGCCTAAATAATTTATTATAAATTCCAAATAAATAATATAATTTATAGAATCGCTAGAAATTTAGGTTCTTATTATTAAATTAATAACTAGGATAAAGAAAGGCCCGATAAAATTTTAAAATCTATTAAAAGTAAATAATTTAGTTAGTTAAAATAATATTAATATTAGGGTAAGCGCCTAGAATAAATTAAAACTCGAAGAGACTAAATTATTCGATTTTAAAAGCGATAAAAAGGATAACCTATTTATTTTAAAAAAATATACTATATATAAAAACGTTTTCGATTTTAAGAATCGCGTTAATAATATAATTAAATAATACGGCGAAGAGGAGGTACGAAAGTTTATATTTTTATATTTTAAAGAAATAGTCTTTAAATAGTTTTTAAATAAACTAAATATTAATATTAAAATATTAATATATATCTTCGCTAACTTTAAATAAATAGATTATTTTATTAAATAATTTAAAATAAAAACGTTAGAAGTTATATATAAACTTTGTTTTAATAAATATAAATTTATTTAAATACGTACTAGTAAAACGCCTAGGTAGTATATAAATAAAATATTTAATTTAATTAAAGCCGCCGATATTCCTAGTATATATTAATAAATATCTATAATTTATAATTATATTAATTCTAATTTTAAATCTTTTATTAATCCGCCTAAACCTAGTATTCTATTAGATAAATTCCTTAATTTATTTAATACTAAGGAAGAAGTCTAGCTAGGAATAATACGAAGTAATAAAATAATTAAATCTTTACCGCTTTTTAAACTAAAGAGTTTATAGTAAAATTAATAAAATTATTATTAACTTAACTAGTTCCGGTTATAATAGAACTAGTTATTTTAAACTACTTCTTATTAATTCATTAATCCGGTCTATTAGAATATATTAAATATTCTTTAAATATAGTAATAGCCTCGTTAAATTTAACTACTATTTATTTAATTATAAATTATTAGTAATAATATTAGAAATATATCTTTCTCTTTTAAAAGTAGAAATCGTTTTAATTTTTAACCGCGCTAAGAAAACCGCGGGCCTATAACCGGTAGTTATAATTTTAATTATTTCGGGTAATAATAAATACCCCATAAATATATAATTATTTACTATAGAACCGAGGTATAAAAGAATTATTTTTAAGAACATAATATTATAGAGTTATAAATAGAAGAGTAATCTACGCTTAATGTTAATTACGTTAATAAATAGGGCTAGGATTAATAGTAAAACGATTATTATAATAAATAAAACGAAATAACTAGTTATTAAACGACTATTATCGATATATTTAAATAAATCGAGTACTATATATATAAAGAGTCGTTCTCTTTTAAAAACGTATTATATATATATTTTAGAAATTAAAATTTAGGTAGGAGCCCTACTAAAATCTTTTACTTCAAATATTTAGTTATAAATATTATTTAAAAGAGTAAATAACCTTTAATAATAAATAAAAATATAGAAACCTATTATTAAATTAAAATAAATAACGAATTACTAAAATAGAAGTTTATTATTAAATTAAACTACGACTCTTCTAAAAATACGAGAATAGGATAAATATTTAGGAAATACCGGTATACCGGTATTCGGGTCGGCCTAGACTCTAGAATTAAAATAGAAAAGAGCTATAAAGATATTAACTATAAAATAATTATCGTCGATTATAAATTTATAATATACTTTCTTCTAAAAGCTAGAATCCGTATTATAATAACCCTACTCTAAATTACCGGTATTAATATTAACTACTATATTATTTCTAAATATATCGTTATCTCTTTATATTTTCTTAGGAAAGATAAAAGCGGTAATAAAATAATAACCGAAACCGCCCTTAAGAAAGTTTATATTATAGATAATTTTAAAATAAATATATTTATTAATATAGACGTTATGGCCTCTAAAGGGATAAATATATTAATATCTCGATAAATAATTTATATCGGTAGCTACGATATAGAGTACTCTATCGATATTTATTTAAAAGGTATAAATATAAACCGGCCGGTATATATTATAAAAATAAAAGTTATCCCCCTATAAACTATAGTAATTATCGAAGTCTATAAATTTATTTTACTAATACGAGACTATTTCTTTAAACCGGTAGATATTAATTTATACCTCTTTACTAAAATCGTTAATAATAGAATAAAATTAGTATTTATAAAGAATAAGAAAATATATTAAAATCCCTAAAAATATAAAACTAGGTTAAGTAGTCGAGGTTTAATTTAATAACTACTATAATATTACTATAAGCGATAACGACGTTCGGGAGCTCGTTATACGAAGGCCTCTATAAAAATATAAAGAAACTTTTATTAAAAACGCTTTTAATAGTATAGTTATTATTAATATTAATTTATTACTTTTTAAATAGCCTTTAAGGGGTAAAGATATAAAGAATTTAATTAATTCCTAACTTTCTATTCTATTAATAGAAGTAATTATTTCGGTAAAGAATAATATACTCTTAAATACTATTATTATTTATAGTAAATAACCGGAGTTAGTAAAGATTATTAATTAATTCTCTATACTTTAAATAGAAGGAGGCTTTATTAATATTCTAGAAAATAAATAAATACGTATATTACTTCGCGCCGACTAGGAAAATAAAATATTTAAAACGATATATATTTATCCTATAAATAACGAGAGCCGGAAGATTATTAACGAAACCTTTAATAAACTATATATTTAGGGACGATTTAAATAAATTATATAAATTACTCTATTTAACTTCCTAGTCTTCGTTATTTAGATTATAAAATTAGACTATATTAAGAAGAGCCGTATTATTATTAATACTCGAAGTTTAAATATTATAATTATAATAAATATCTATTATTTATCTTTATAGAATAATATAATTAACGCCGTTAAGAGTTATTATTAAATTACTATTATCGACGCCGTTAATTTCTTTTATTAATAGTATATATATTTTAAAAATAAATATAAATTTACTATTATATTATACCGCGGCTAGGAGATTTTTAATATTACGGTAATAAAATTTAAAAACTCGCCTATATATATATAACGATAAATAGACCGGATTTTATATATTTATAAAGTATTCGCCCGAGTATATATTAATAATATTATAATATTCTTTTAGATCCTCGAGGATTATATTTAATATCTATATACTATATTTTCTTTATTTATTAAATTTAATATTTTAATTAACCCTAAAAAAGCGTTTATCGGTTATTTATTAATTATATTATTTAACTAGAAAATTGACTCGTTCGGGCTATTAACTTCTAAAGAAAAATTTATAATTATTAAATAATTAACTTTCTTTTAAATATTAATAGTATTTAAGACGTACTTAGGAATAACTAGTTAGTTAAGAGATTATATTAAAGATTATACTACTTTAATTAAGTCTTTATAAAATAAGAAAACCGCGTTATTAAATAAAATACCCCCTATAAGCGTTTAGCGATAGGAATATATTAAGAAAATTAATTTTAAATCACCTTCCCTATAAGAGATCCGTTTATTTAAAATTATTTAGAATACCCTTTTTAAGTCTTTCTTTCTATATTATTTCGATAATAAAAAGAAATTATTTATTAATTTTAATATTAATAAAGAATTCGGTTACGAGGTTATAATTTATTATATTATAAAAAAATTAAAAGACTTTTATCCCGATTAGAAGTAAATTTAATTTATTCTTTTCTTTAGCCGACTCTTTAAGGATATAGAAATATATTATTAATTTACTAAAATAAAATTAGTAGGAATAATATAAATATTTATTAAAATTAAATATATAGTTAAATTAACCCCGAAGATAATTATCTATATTAATTATAGAGCTACGCTTAATATAATTAAATAAATAAATATAACTACTTTATTTATAGTAAAGACTAATTTACGTATCGTATAGATTTTAGATTATATTTAGTATTTTTAAAATATAGAAATTCGTTATAAACCTAGTATTAAATATATAGTACTAGATACTCTATCTCGACTATATTAGAAAAACGTAGTAAAAGACTTTTTAGAAAACGAGCTAGATATACTCTAGGTATATATATATAAAGTCTATATATTAATAGAAATAAATATATAATTTAAATAAAAATTACTTTAAGGGTATTAAAATAACAATTTTTAAATTAAAATAAATTATGTATTTAATTATAATATAGAAACTAGTAAAAACGTTATAGATCTTCTATTTTCGAAGTAGGGTAACGGCTTAATATAATATATTAATAATTTAATTATTAATCGCGTATATATACTAGAGCGCCTATATATATCTTCTTTATATATTAAAACTTTATTTAATATCGTATATTCTAGCTTATATATAGGAAGATATAAATACTATAAAATAATAACTAGATATTAATATATATATAAATTAAATAAAAAGCTAAGGGAGTATTTATAATATTATTTATAATATTAATTATTCGGTACTCCTAAATATAAGTTTTATAGAGTATTATAATTTATTTTTATACCGCCCTCTCTTTTTTATATAATTTTTATCGATTTTATCTTAACTTTACCTCTTTTATAAAAAAGATTCGATAATATTATAATTATTATATATAAATTTTCTTAAAAAGTAACCGCGATTCTAGGAAAATTAATATAGAAAGTAGAGTAATAAATAGATATATTTTTATATCGTTTATATTTAGTAGACTAAAGTATTCCGAAGGTTATTTTTTCCGATCGCGATTATAAATTTATAAATACTTTATAGAAGGCTCTATTTAATAAGTTTAAAATAAATTTAATATTCTCTACCGCCTATTATTTATAAACGGATAAATTAAGCGAGTATATAAATTAAATTATTAAAATTAAATTACAATTCTAGATTATTATTTTATAAAACTCTAAAGCCTAGGAAAAAGTACTACTTTTTATAATTATATAATATAATAATATATTTTCCTAATTTATTAACTATATTTTAAATAAAGTAGTTTTCGGTTTTATTATTAATAACGCGTTAGATTTAAGAAATTAAAAGAATAATATTTTATTAAAAGAGTTAATATATATTTAAACTTCGGATATAATTACTTTTATTTAAATATATAATAAGAAGTATTATAATCGTATTTATTATTTTTAATACTTCTATAAAGAGGACTAGGCCTTACTACGTTTATATAAAAATTATAATATTCCGGTAAGTAAATTTACTAGTCGTAAATATAGTTAATAAATAACTAATTTATTTAAAATTTTTAATTATATTAGTAGGCTCGTATACCGCCTTAATATCCTAAGAAATTAAAAGATTTATAATATATTTTTAATAGTATAATTAAAATAGTATTTATTATTAAATTAAAACCTTTTTAAATATCCACGGCCTATTAACCCTAGAGTAGTAGAAATCGAGCGAGACGATTTAAAACTAGAATAAAAACTAGAGTATATCCTCGATAACCGCGTTATTAAAAAGAGGAAGGATTATACTACCGAATACTTCTTATCCTAGAAAAACTAGGGATTTATATAAAACCGTTAAATAAATATTAAAAACGTTTTCGCGGACGAATTTATTAAAGAATATAAATAATAAATTAAATATTAAACTAAATTCTTCTTCTATAATTAATAACTTTAGAAATATAATTATATTTCTTTTTTACATTATCGCTCTTTACTTATTTTTACTAGGAAATAATTATTATATTAAATCTATTTATCGAGCTTTATTTAGAGTATAAATATTATAATAATATTAAAAAGATATTATACCGAGAACTAGTAAAACTACTTTTTAATAATTTTAAATTATTTATTTAGTCGTATATAGAGTTATATAGCCCGAATATCTTAATAATATATTATTTATATATTTCTTTATATAGATTTAAGTATATACCCCTCGTTATCGTTACTTTTTAATTAAATAATATATTTATAAAGGAAAGAGCTTTGAATAATATATTAATTATATAATTATTTAATTAAATCGGGACTAGCTCCGCGCTAAAATAGTTTTAATTTTAAAAGTATTATTAAACGACTTTCCCTAATTAATTAAATTTATATTAAGACTTTATATTTCTAATATATATTTAGGGCCCTAGTCCTTTAATATTAATACTTTTATAATATTATATATATATATCTTTATTTTATTAATATTATAGTTTTTATTATTAATTATTTATATTATTTTTATACCCCTTTATTATTTTATCTCGCTATCGCGATTTTAAAAACTTTACGACTCTATATTAAATTTCAAAACTCTACGGGCCTACCCGTAATTAATCGATAATTTAAAATATATATTTCTTATTTATTTACTTCTATATATAGACGCTATTTACGTTATTATTTACGATACCCTATATAAATATATTAACGAGGGTATTAACTTCTCTTTTTTTAAAAAAAGCGATTTATTATAGGGTAGACTTTAATAAAAGTATTATTATAAATATTTATTAAAACGACGGGCTAAACTCTACCGCTAGCCCTATCGAGACTAGGGTAAAATTAAAATTCTAGTATATTAAAGTCAAATCCTCTATAGAATAATTAATATCTTTTATACTATATATTATTATACTAACTTTATATTAAATAATAAAGTTATTTTTAAATTATTTCTTTATAGGGGTTAAAGATTTAGCTTTATTTTCTATTTTTAATATAAAATTCTTTACTTTTATTTAACGAGGTTACGACTCGCTTTAAAATTTTTTTTATACTTTATTAAATTTAGATTATCGTTATTTAATTATTAACGGAATAGTAAAATAAAAGGGAGTTCTTAACTAAAGACGGGTTTATATCCTATATATTAATAATAATTAATTTAATTTAACTACGCGCCTTAACCCTATAAACGAACTATTTATTAATATATAAAATAATTATATTAGTTTCTTAAACTAGCGATAATAAAGTAATAATAATAACGAGATAAATTAAAAGAGAGTAGTAACATCGGCAAATCTCAAAAGTAAATATTAGTATGCTCCAAGCGCTATCAGCCCTGTCAGAAAGCCGTCTACGGGTTTGCGCTGAAACTCCATGTTAAATGCCGACCCGAGGTTCAGCAGGATCAGTAAGTCAGGGGTCCGGGCAGGGTCCTGTCAGCAAATAGTACTTGCTGTCAGTAGGTTCAGCAGGTTCAGCAACTCGATAAATCGTCAGCAACTCAAATATCAGACGAATAGGCCCATTACATGCCCTATAGCATGCGTATTTGCATGCGCATTGGCATGCGCCATAGTATGCGCCATAGTATGGGCCATAGTATGGGCCATAGTATGCCCCATGGCATGCGCAATAGCGTGCGCAGCTTGCGCATGCCATTGAATGGCATGCGAATGGCATGCGCAAAGGTATCCTGAATAGCATGCGATGTGCGCCCCCCGCAGCAGCCCCTAAAACATCAGACGAAAGCCCCCCATGGCAT